>Ga0265296_1000797_pt1 | contig 42088 bp, 46 predicted proteins | sample MunlanPumphouse1_FD_189073 | JGI IMG/M metagenome (GOLD analysis project Ga0265296, IMG submission 189073) | Groundwater microbial communities from a municipal landfill in Southern Ontario, Canada - Pumphouse #1 | ecosystem: Environmental > Aquatic > Deep subsurface > Groundwater | place... | reverse complement strand
TTCTTCTTCGTAAACACCCCGAACTGGTACTTCCAGATCAGGTGATTGACCGTAGTAAGCCCGGCTGCATCCAGCCCTTCCAGGATATCCCGGAGCCGGTTCCAGCCGGAAAAAACATACATGCTCCCGGATGGCGCAAGCACCCGGGCAGATTCCGCCATCCAGCGGCGGGTGAAGGACCCGTACTCGTCTTCCGGGATCTCCTGGTAGCCCTCGATGACATTCGATCCCTTCCGGTTGTAGTTGAGCCGCTGCGCCTTGAAATCAATAGCAAACGGGGGATCCGTGATGATGAGATCAACAGTCCCGGATGGAACCTTCGGCAGGAGGTCGAGCGCATCCCCTTCGTAGATCCTGTCCACTTCGGGAGCACCCGATCTCCTCCTCATTCAGCTCTTCCCGCCGGCGTCCCTGCCCATCTCGAAGGCTTTCGTGTTGATCTCAACCGTCTTTTTGGGTACAAGCCTCCGGACGGATTCGAGGAGCATGGCCGGTTTGAGGGGCATCCACCTGGCAGCTGCGCCCAGCATCACCACATTCTGGGAGAGCGGGCTTCCCGCTTCCGTGGCGATCCGGTCGGCATCGAGAAGACAGAGTTCATATTTTTTGAGCGCCGCAATGATCTCATCTTCTGAGGGGGCGGTCAGTTTCTGGGTATATACGGAGGTCGGGAGAACGAGACGGCGGTTGACCACCATCTTCCCGTCTTTTTTCAGGTAATGGGAATACCGCAGCGTTTCGAGGAGATCGAACGAGATAAGGAGATCTGCCTGTCCCGGCGCGATCAGGGGACCGAACTCTCCCCCGATACGAATATGGCTCTCGACAGATCCTCCGCGCTGGGCCATACCATGGGTCTCGGCTCCCTTGACGTGCCGGCCTTCAATGAGGCAGGCTTCCCCCAGGACGTTTGAGGCCAGGATAGTGCCCTGTCCCCCGATCCCGACGATCAGGACATCGTAACTGCCGCTCATTTCTTCCCCTCCCGCGCAATCGCCCCGGCAGGACAGAGCTGGACACAGACAGAACACCCGCTGCACAGTTCGTTGATCTGCGCTTTCTCGCTCGCGAACTCTATAGCGGGACAACCAAACCGCACACAGGTGCCGCACCCGGTACAGGCTTCCGGATCAACCGCGTACCGCCCGCGTTTCACTCCTGCGCGGCGGGCCGAGATGACGCACATCTGCTTGGCAATGATCACCTTGACGCCCTTTCGTTTCCTAGCTTCCTGCAGCACCTGCACCATACCGGTATAATCGTACGGGTCGACTCCTTCAACGAAACTGACCCCGCAGGCGCGGCAGATTGCATCGAGCGAGACGGGGGGCGATTCCACGCCGCACGCCGTCTGGCCGGTGTTCGGGTTGGGCTGGTGGCCGGTCATGGCGGTGATCCGGTTGTCGAGGATGAAGACCGTCATGTTCGCGCCGTTGTAAACCGCGTTCAGGAGGCCCTGGATACCGGTGTGCAGGAATGTCGAATCCCCAATTGTGCAGACCACGTCGCGGGGTTCGCCTGAATGAGCGATGCCGCTCGCGACCGTTATGGATGCACCCATGCAGATCGTGGTATCAACGGCCCCGAGCTGGAGTCCCAGCGTGTAGCACCCGATATCGCTTGGATAGATCGCGTCTTTGAACACCCGTTTTATGGCATAGAAAACGCTGCGGTGGAGGCAGCCTGCGCACAGGATCGGGGGGCGCGGGGGCAGGTTCTGCACGGGTTCGATTGCGGAAAACGGGTTCTTTTCGAGGAAGCCGGCCTTCACCATGATCCCTGCAACCGCAAGCGGGGAAAGTTCCCCCTCATACGGGGCATACCCGGTCTTCTTCCCGAATACCGGCACACATCCCGCAACCTGGCGGACGATCTCCTCGACTTCAGGTGCAAGTTCCTCGATCACGAGAACTTTCTCGTGTTTCTGCACGAAGTCCCCAAGCCATTCCTCATCGATCGGGTATGCACCGATCTTCATGAACGAGATACCGGGCGGCAGCAGCTCCTGCACATAGGATGCCCCGATGCCGCTTGCAATGATCGCGATCTTGCCGCGGATCTCGTACCGGTTGAATCCCTTCTCAACAAGACGCTTCCGGAGTGCGGGCTGTTTCTCGTTGAGTTTTTTATGCAGGACCCGGGTATGCGCCGGGATCACAACATACTGGCGGGGATCCTTATGGAACTCTCCGACCCGCGTGCTTTCTTGCACGTCTCCCAACTGGACATCACCTTTCGAATGGCAGATGCGCGTTGTCGGGCGGAAGAGAACGGGCAGGTGGAACTCCTCAGACAGTTCGAACGCGCCCGCGATCATATCGTGGGCTTCCTGCACGCTCGCGGGATCAAAACAGGGAATCCGGGCAAAGTGCGCATAACAGCGCGTGTCCTGCTCGTTCTGGGAGCTGTGGGCGAACGGGTCGTCCGCACTTAAAATGACCAGCCCACCAGTGACACCGGTATACGCGGAGGTCATCAGGGGATCGGCCGCAACATTGAGCCCGACATGCTTCATCGTGCAGAGTGCGCGGACACCGCACCATGCCGCAGCAAGGGCGTTTTCCAGTGCGACTTTCTCGTTCACCGACCATTCCACATAATACGACCGTTCCGGCCGCAGGCGCAGGGTATCGATCACTTCAGAGGAAGGAGTACCAGGGTAGCCGCTGACAAAATCCACGCCTGACTCGATACATGCGTGGGCGATCGCTTCGTTCCCGAGGAGATAGTTCTGTTCCATAATCCGGTCCGTATATGTACCGTGGTTTTTTTGCACATATCCCTATCTGAACCGATCCCGATCCTCCCGGGGGGATTCACAACTTATAAAAACTCTAATGGAGTAGTTATTAGGGTAAATTCAAGGCAAACTTTTGGGCCCGTAGCATAGCCCGGTGGTGCGCCCGGCTGATAACCGGGAGGTCATGTGTTCGAATCACATCGGGCCCATCCAGCGCTTCTTATTTTATCACATTTCTCTGAACAGCACCTGCTTATCCAGGAAAAGAACCGGGTCTCAAAAACAGATTGACAAAAAAGGAACTGCCGGGATAGGGTTTTACCGGTTACTGGTTTCGTGCAAACACATACCCGATCGATTTCTCGAGCGCCTCGACCAGGGATTCCTCTCCCTTCAGGTAATCGTGGAGGGCGCGATAGAGCATGAACATGACATCATAACCATAGTGATCTATGGCAGTTTTGGTATCAATCGGGTGAAGATACGAATCCGTAAGGAACCCATCGAAACTGTACATCAGTTCGAAAAAGTCGCCGTCTTCTGACAGGACGCAGAACTGGTCGGTAACCTGCTTTGCGGGGTTGTCGGGGCGGTATGCAGCGGGTTCACTCTTGCCAAGGATGATCATCTTCACCGGGTAGTATGCGGGGTCGTAGATCTCCCCCTTGGTGTCCTGCTTGCCCATTTTGAGCATATTCAGGCCGACAATCTTGACAACGGGGATTGCAGATTTCGCCATCCGGGCAAGCAATTTTACATCGTTTTTCTTGATCTCGGCCGAGAGTTCTTTCTCCTTGCCCTGCATCTCATCGATCTTCTCGATCAGTTTTTCAAAACCATTTTCTATCTCGTCCATGTACTCATTACCCCGTCGCTGTTGTCAGGATAAGAATTGTTGATGCCCGGGCTATTAAACCGCTCGTTTTTAAGAGTGTGCAACAATGCTGCCAGAGATTAAAAACGATAGAAAAGAAGAGGATTGGACCGGACCATCACGGTTCCCGTTCCCCGATAAAAAAGTATTTCCGGTCCCTTTTAAGGATAGCCTGGTATTCAGAACCGAGGGGGAGATTCTCATTTATCACGACCCCGAGATATTCGGGGGTCCGGGCCATCACCGAACCGTCCCGGATCTGTTCGGTCACCGTGATGGAAACCCGCCGGTTGATAAGGGGTCGGTTCAGCTCGGAATAGACCTGTCCGGAAAGAGTGTTCATGGCGCGGGACCGGTTCTTTTTGACAAAATCCGGATAATCTTTTTCTGCTGCAAGGGGGGTGAACGGGCGTGCCGAGTACCGGGTGACATTCACCTTGTTTGGGCGGATCTTCCTTATCAGATCCAGGGACTGAGTAAAATCCTCTTCGGTCTCGCCCGGGAACCCGACAATCATATCGGTCATCAGGGTGATGTCCGGGAAAACTTTCCGGAATGCGGATACGATCTCCTCAAAATCCCGTACCGCGTATTCCCGCCCCATCCTTTTGAGGATCTGATCCGATCCGGATTGTACCGGCAGGTGGATGAACCTGAAAATATGATCGCCGGAAAACGCTGCGATAAGGGCATCGATGTCGCGCATCACGGTTTTGGGGTTCATCATGCCCACCCGGAGCAGGTGCCTGCCAGGAATACGATCCAGATCCACGAGGAGGTCTGCGAGCGTATGACCGGTATCCATGCCCCAGGCACTTACATCCTGCGCAGTTAGCTGGATTTCCGGTGTGCCGCGTTCGGCAAATGCCCGGACCTGCCCGCGGACTTCCTCCAGGGAAAAACTCCGTAGGGGGCCTCGGGCAAACCGGGTGATGCAGTATGTGCATGCACCCGGGCAACCCTGCGCCACCTGCACGATCCCCACCCCGTCACCGGATACTGTTCGGACGTTGAGGTATTTCTCCTGGATTGCATCGGGGGGGATTATGGTGGGGGTGCAGACCGCAAAGATCGCCTCGCGCTGGACCGCGGGCATGCATCCAGTCACATAGAGATTGTGATCCCGCAATTGAGAGAGTCTCCTTAGCATCCGGCGCTCGGTCGGGCCGACCACAGTACAGGTATTGACAATGACAACATCTGCATCCTCTTCAGAATCCACGAGTGTGTTGCCGTTGTTCCTGAGGATCTCGGCAAGCTTTGCAGTATCGCCAAAATTATACCGGCACCCGTACGTCTCAATATAGACCCGCTGGTTGCAGAGCGAATCCAGTACCTCATTATCACCGGGTCCAGTCGGGGTGACTGGAAGTTTTCGTGCCGCCATTTCAGGTAATTATTTCTTGGGGGGCTTGAGACAAAATAGTGTTGAACGGGATATTTGCCCTACGGCCCCATCATAAAATGACGACAGGGATGAACCTGGAACCAGCCGGTTTCATCACAATGCTTAACCGATTATACCCGTAATCTGTTTATCATGATTAAAATCGGGCTGCTTGGCTGTGGCAATATCGGTCACATTATCGCACACCACACCGGCAGTTTTACGATCTCCGCGGTTTACGACCAGGTCTTTGAGCGGGCGCAGGAGATCGCAACCCTGTGCGGCGCAACGGCATACCGGGACTTCGATTCGTTCGTTGCCTCGGATATCGACATTGTTGTTGAGGCGGCATCGGTCAGTGCCGCACGGGCACACGCAATCGACGTCCTCTCCCACAAAAAAGATATGATCATCATGAGCGTCGGTGCACTTACGGACCCGGGATTCCGGGACGAATGCCGCAGGACCGCCCTTGCTCACGGCAGGAAGATCTACATCCCGAGCGGGGCAATCTTCGGCCTCGATAACCTCAAGATCGGCAGAATTTCCAAGGTCAGCCGCCTGCTCCTTAAGACAACCAAGAGCCCGGTATCGCTGGGCATTGAAGCCACGACACGCAAGCAGATCTTCGCCGGAAAAGCCAACGAGTGCATCAAGGCGTTTCCTAAAAATGTCAACGTCTCCGTTGCCATAAGCCTTGCCGCAGGGCAGGATACCGATGTGGAACTCTGGGTCGACCCTGCCGTAGACCGCAATGTCCACGAAGTGTTCTTTGAAGGGGATTTCGGGGAGACATACATCAAAGTGACCAATTTCCCCAGCCCGGATAATCCGGCAACCAGTTATCTCGCGGCCCTGTCCATCCTCTCCCTGCTGGAGAAGATCGTGGATCCGATAGTCGTAGGAACATAAACCAAACGATTGAGTGAGTATGATCCAAGTTAACCACCTGCTGCGCTATATCGAGGAGGATGCACCGTTCGGAGATGTGACATCCGATGCGATTATTCCGGATGTCAACTGTTCCGCCGTCATCAGGGCAGAGCAGGACGGGATCATTGCAGGTCTCGAAGAGGCTGCAGCTCTGTTTGAATATTTCCAGGTCACAGCTGGACAACGGACACACGACGGTGAATTGGTCAAAGCAGGAGAGGTGGTCCTTGCGCTTTCCGGCAGCGCAAGAATGATCCTGCTCGTTGAACGGACAGCGCTCAACATCATCGGGCGGATGAGCGGGATTGCAACGCAGACCCGGAAGATGGCGGACATCGTTGCATCGGTCAATCCCGCGTGCAGGGTTGCCGGCACCCGGAAGACTGCACCCGGATCCCGTGCGCTTGACAAAAAAGCGGTTCTTCTCGGGAGAGGAGATCCCCACCGGACCAGCCTGAGTGACGGCATCCTGATCAAGGACAATCATCTCGTCCTTGTCCCGCTGGAGGTGGCAATCCGTAAGGCACGTGCGGTATCGGCCTACCGCATCATTGAAGCGGAAGTCGAGACACCGGAGGAAGCCCGGACTGCCGCCGGGGCCGGGGCGGATATTATCCTGCTGGACAACATGAGCCCGTCACAGGTTCATACCGCAGTGGAGATGCTCAGGACCGGCGGGCTTCGGGACAAGGTGGTCCTCGAAGTTTCCGGAGGCGTTGACGAGAACACAATCCACTCCTATGCAGCCTGTGGCATTGACACCATCAGTATGGGTGCGCTTACCCACACGGTCAGGAATTTTTCAGTAACGCTTGAAATCCAACCGTAACGGGTTTACCGGTAAATCGGGGATAAGGAACCAGTTATCGGTTTTCAGGCCTTTTCTAAAAACACAGTTACCATTAGTCTGACCACCGGTTCCATACGACGGGATCAGGAAAATAATATTATCCGGCATCACGTACGGGAGGCTGAAGAGTTTTATAAATAGGGGAGGATGAAGCGACTGTTTATCCCGAAGAAAAGCCCCGCGATCTGACACCGTATGTGCGAGATGCTTTGGAAGTGCTCCGCAAACAGCGGATCAAAAGGAATGTCACACTCCTGAAAGACCCCAATCTCAACGTTCGCTGGAAAGCAGCTGAAGTCCTCAGTACCGTTGGTGACGAGACCATCGTAGAACCGCTGTACTGCACTGAACGATCATTTTGTGGACGTACAATGGCTGGCCGCCAAGTCCCTTGGAAAGATCGGGGATCTTCGAGCAGTCGAACCTCTTATCGAGGCCCTGGGATCCAACGACAATTGGCTCCGTAGTGGGGCTGCATGGGGCCTTGGAAAACTCCGTGACACCCGGGCGGTTCCTGCACCCATTTCCCCCATTAAGGATAAGAAAACGATCGTCCAGAAAAATGCCCCGTGGGCACTGGAAACTATTGGCGATGAACGAGTCCTGCCACCGATCAGGGAGGCAGCGGTAGATCCGGATGAAAACGTTCGGGACACCATTCAGCGAGCCATTGCATCCATTGAGAACAAGCGTACAAAAAAGAGCTCCCCCATTCCGTCAACCATCGGCAATTAACGGGAAAATACGCTTGAGGCAATAACCCCTGTTATCCCGGTGAGAGCGTATTCGCTGGGGTACGCCGGATATCCTCTGCGGCGTTCACTACCAGTTCTTTTTTTCCGTGATAGGTCTGGACGATCCCATAAACGGATATCTTCTCTCCTGTTTGCAATCCAAGTGTCCGGACATGCTGTGATTGCATGAACAGGGTAGTGTTATCGAGCCGGATAATCGCATAATCACCACCTTGTGTCAGGGTAATCTGATCGATCTGGCCTTCTGTGTAAACCAGTTCGCCATCCGCTGATGATTCAGAGAACCGGTGGGCAAAGGGTTGTTTTCCGAGATACGTGAGACACAGATGGGACGAGATAACAACAATGGCAACACCGACAAGAAGCAGGATTGCCAGTCGCTCCTGTCGCCCGAACATGATTGAGTATTGAGAGAGGGGGTTTAAATTACCGACAGGTTGATATGTTAACAGTGTTAACATTTCCACCATGTATCCTACACAACTGCCACCGTCATCAAAGACGGTGCTTGAGATACTGGATGCGGGTGGGGCGATGACCCACAAAGATCTTGTACAGAAGAGCCACCTTGCACCCCGAACCGTACGCTATGCGTTAAAGAAACTCAAGGAGCGTCAGCTCATCATCGAGAAGTTCAACTTCCGCGATGCCCGCCAGATCATCTACCAGAACCGGGCCGGACAACCAAGCAAACCACAGTCTGCATTCGTATGACAAAACATACCTGTACCCTCATGCACTGCGATTCCATGGTCCGGGTCCTGTTACCCCCCATGAGAGCGGAGATGGTCTCAAGGCTCGTGCAGAAGCAGGGGCTCAGCCAGAGTGATGCGGCGAAACGTCTTGGCGTGACCAGGGCCGCTGTTTCACAGTACCTGAGCAGGAAGAGGGGGGCAGGGGAAGTGATCATTTCATCCGAACTGGATGCGATGATAGACCGGTGGGCACTTGCCGTCGTTACCGGTGAAAGCGACATCAACTTATGCGATGTATGCCAGTGCGCAAAAAAGAAATTCTGAACTCCCGACTCTTTTATTTGACGTGGCGTTGTCAGAAGCCGCGTGTTTTTCCGGATAGCGCATCAATACCGAGAACGCCGGTAATAGACAAGCAGAAGCAACGCGATCACGATGACGACAACAACATATTTCAGGTAATCCGCCGGTTTTGCCGGGATATTCGATGAAGGATTCCAGTCGTCTTCGAAGACTTCCGTGAAGTACCGGGCAACCCCCGGGTGATCGATGATGACCCCCGCTTCCCGGTTGAAGTTCGGAGAATTGCTGTTCCAGTTGATGCTGCTTACCAGAACGCACCTCATGTCGACAATGACCCCTTTATTATGAATTTTCTCGATCTCATTGAGATGGAGATCCGCGCACCGCGCCTCAAGAGGAAGATGTTCTGTTGTAGCAATCCGGTTGATCAGCAGAACCATCTCGTCGTTGTCGTTGGTACCGTCAGTATTATACCAGTAGGAGTCCAGCAGAATTCTCACGTGGACTCCCCGCCGGGAGGCATTGATGGCAGTTGCCAGGTACGGGTTCAGGGTCGCGGGAGTCTCGTTGGTGATGTAGGCCTGCTCGATCTCAATCTCCGATTGGGCAGATTCCAGCAGGCGGGTGATCTGGTCGCTCGTATCCGGGGCAATTACCGGCACCACGGTTGCGCCTGCGAATCGTTGCGGGTGAAATTCAACGGCGCGTGATGCGGCAGCGACCTGTTCGGCAGGCCCGGGCGTCCCGGTAATGGGGCCGATCGACCCGTGGCTGATATCGGATGAGAAAACGGTGGAAAAGTATCCGGCAAGAGCAGGATCTTCCAGATATACACCCCAACCCCGGTTTCCGCTCACACCGGGTGGGGGAAAACCGCTGAACTTGAAATTCTCGCTGGTTAACAGTACAGCTTTGCGGTCAATGACCAGATATTTGGCATGATCGTAACGGTACGGGGCGTGCCCGCCTTTGGGTGCCGCCATCTGCAGCGTAACAATCCCGCTCTGGTTCAATCTCGCAATCATAGCCTTTTCTGACGGGGAGATTCCACCGACCGGCCCACCCTCGACAAGAACGGTGATGTTAACTCCACGCGCACGGGCAGCGGTGAGGGAATCGGCTATTGTCGGACTGGAAAATTCATACACATTGAGGAGGATCTCTTCCGATGCGTGATCAACCGCATACGAGAATTGTTCATCGGAATTATCAGGGAGCACGAATGCCGTTACCGTGACATTGGTATAGGTCTCCGGTGAAAAGCGCGACTGCCCGATAAGAAGCGGCCGGGGATCCCACAAGCCATTCTTCTGGAAATGAATCTGTCCTTCGCGGGGCTTGACATCCCCCGGCCAGACGACCTTCTGTACCAGGTTCCCACGTTCGTACAAGCGAAGCTCATCCCGGGCATTGGCAAGACGGAGCGGATCGCCGCTAATCACATTGGGAATCGCAGGTGAATAGTCCAGCCATTCAAAATCCGGGTTAGGTCCGTGAGTCTGTGCATACGCCGGTCCGCTGCGGGCCACGGTTACAGTACCATCAATAGCAGTACCAGGTGGGAACCGGAAACCGCCATGGTTATCCGATATGGTGACTCCGTCAAGGGAGCCATGGCCTGAAAGTACGATATACTCGTCCAGATCGTCCGGGAGGTAGGGATCCGGGCAGAACTCAATTATTTGTACTGCTGCACCGATATGCACAACAAAAATCGTGAGAAAGGCGAGCAGGACAAGGGTGCGCATAGTGAGTTCGTATCTCCATTCCCCTTTTATAATCTGGCGATATAATTTTCAGGCAATATGATACGGATGCGGCAACCCCAAAAGGAACAGGGAACAACGGCACTGGTAGTCAAGATCGGCGGAAGCCTGTTGGCCCGGCTCCCGGATCTCGTGCCCGTTCTCCGGACTTCATCCCGGCCCCTGCTTATAATTCCCGGAGGAGGCATATTTGCTGACGAGGTCAGGAAAGCCGGTGCAGCGGATGACGCTGCCCACTGGATGGCTATCGCCGCAATGGAGCAGTACGGGTGGCTCCTGTCATCGCAGGGTATCGCAACAACAGACCAGCTCGCGGTTCCGGCCCGCACAACCATTCTCCTCCCCTACGCAGTTCTTCGTAAAAAAGATCCCCTCCCCCATTCATGGGATATCACATCGGACACGATCGCAGCGTGGGTTGCAGGGACACTCCAGCTCGATCTCCTCCTGCTCAAATCGGTTGACGGTATAACCAATGGGAATATTGTACAGGAACAGATTTCGGAATCCATGAAAAATGATACCGTTGACCCGTTTTTCATTCCGTTTGTCCTGGAGAATATGATACAGACAGCAATTATCAATGGTTCAGATCCCGGAAGGGTTCGGGATTTCCTTAAAGGTTTACCCGTACCGGGCACATCAATTGGTACAACCTTTTAAAGGTACTAAAAGAGATACTATAGGAATCCTTGGAGGAGCAATAATGTCTGATAAGAAATGTACATCCTGCAGTGCTCCGCTCGCAGAAGAGGGCGCAACAGAATTCAAGTGCCCCGCGTGCGGTATTGAGATCAGCCGGTGCTACCGGTGCCGGGAACAGAGCATTCCCTACGTCTGCCCGAAATGTGGATTTGGGGGACCGTGAAGCATGGGCAGTGTAGCGGTCATCATGCGGGTCATGCCCGAATCACCCGAAGTAGACCTTGAACAGCTGAAAAAAGCGCTCAAGGAGAAGCTGCCGGGCATTCAGGACATCCGCGAAGAGCCTATCGGTTTTGGACTCAAGTCAATCAAGTTTGCCGCAATCGTGAACGACGCAGGTGGCGAGACCGATATGCTCGAGAAGAAACTCAGCACAATTCCCGGCGTCGAACGGGCAGAAATTATCGAAGTAACACTAACCTGAACAAGGTTGGAAAAACTCTTTTTCCCACTTCGGATTATTCCGTGTAACCAGAAATTATCACCGGTTCCATGGGATTGTGAAAACAGAAGTTGACTGGTCGGGACTGGCAAATCTCATGCCGGTTCGGGATTAAACCTTCGCAATAACGCAGGTTCCAAGAACCGGCGCACATTCAAGATAGGATCCGATGGCGGAATCTACGGTGCTTCAAGAGCTGAAAAAACCGCTCGTGTGCTTTCACGTATTTTTTCAACGGACGCGCGGAATGCGATAACTTCAGATTCATCAATCCGGATCGTAATCGGGAAGACACCTTCGCGATTTACCCGGGTCGGAACACCGATGCAGACATCCCCGATCCCATGGACTTCCCGCTTGACATAAGCGGACACCGTGAGGATGCGGTTCTCATCGCTGAGGATTGTCCGTACCAGAGATGCAATGGCTTCCCCGGGCCCGTATACGGTGGAACCTTTGTTCTGGATAATAGACTGCCCGCTGCACTTTACCGAGTCAATTATTTCCTGTACCGGGAGATGTGCAAATTCAGGCAGGTTGGAAATCCTGATGCCCCCTATCGTAGTTGCAGACCAGAGCGGAACCATACTGTCGCCATGTTCTCCAATGATACGGGTATGAACCTCACTGACATGCACATGGAAATAGGATGCAATAAGGGACTTGAGGCGCATGGAATCAAGGTGGGTTCCAAGGCCGAACACCTGGTGGGGTTTAAGACCTGAATATTTCAGGGCTATACAGGTCATGATATCGACCGGGTTGGTCACCATGAGGATTTTGGTTTCCGGGGCGATCACCCCGATTGTCTGGGCAAGCGGAGCAACAATCCGTGCATTCCCCAGTGCAAGGTCCATCCGGTCCTGTCCCGGTGTGCGGGCCGTACCTGCGGTCATAACGACAACATCGGATCCGGCTGCATCCTTGAGGTTAGTCGTCCAGTTGACCCTCATATCAGTTCCCCGCGCAGCAAAAGAGTCCCCCAGGTCCTGGGTGATCCCTTTCAGAAGAGAGTCACGTCCTTCCCGGCCGTAGAGAAGGATCTCACTCACGTGAGGAATTGCGGAAATCGCATGCGCGGCAAACATACCGACATTGCCCGTCGCGCCGATGATGGTCACTTTTGCCATGATAATCGTACATGGGGACGTGTTATCGATCGACTGTACGTTACTACGTTTGCCAAAGCACTCATCCTCCGCCCCGTTACCCTGTGGGCGCCGAATGTCTACGGTAAGTCTGCTCCCTTCCGGGCCTGAACCGGTCCCCGCAGCAACAGGTCGCCATTCCCTCCGGAATATTGATACCTGGCCATCGACCTCACAGGACGAGGTTTCAACGTCAGAATGCACAGGCTCCCGCAGGCCGTTGCAGCCTCAGTCAAACTTCGCCTCCCGCGTAACGACGGTTTCGGGTTACAAGTGACGCCGAGCCACCCAGGCTAGTCCCCATATACCTTTGTGCACCGGCCAATAAAGAGTTTTTACCTGCGGAAAGGAGCGGAACACCAATTCCCGAGGGAACTGATATCAGGGAATGAAGGTATCGCCACCGGCTCGGGCAAGCCAGTCGCGCCGGATCTTCTCATTTGCAGATACGTCGGATTTATCGAAAAGATCAAACGCGGTGACCGGGGCAACTCCTTGGGGAAGAACTGCCGGAAGCTCCCGGAAGTCTCCCTGATAAACTTCAACAATCTGGTCGCCAGAGGCTTCGGCGATCTTGACAGGGGCGCAAACGACCGGGTGTTTCTGTAGATCCGACAGCGGTTCAAAGATCTTTACGCGATTTATCTTCAGGTAATCCCGGTTCACGTCAAGATTGAACGCCGACCAGAATGCCGAGGCATACCAGGCATCATTCATGATAACATGGGGCGCCCCGAGGCAGGCAGCGGTAAGCCCCAGCGTCCCGACACCACAACACGCATCCACAAAAAGCCGGACCGGAGGGTTACCCACGTGCTGCTCCACGGAGCGAAGCTTCGGGTACCCGCTTCGCGGGAACTCGATGTGGATAAGTGACTGCTGTTTGTATATCACCAGGGGGCCGGTTTTGAGCGGGAAAACATCGGCACGGACATCGCACCCGGCCAATAGTTCGTAAACCTGAGGAACCGTGTCCAGATCAGGATTCGCAATCCCCGGAATAAAATTTCCGGTTTTGACAACACCGCGAAGTTCGGGAACTTCCCCGATCAGCCTCTCCGCGGTTTTTTTGGAGGCTTTCGTTGTGAGCAGAACGAGAGATTTTACCGGGAGGAATGGGGGGCGGTCCATTGCATACCCCGGGTGAACGAGAGGGGATCCCACCGTCAAAAGTGAATCCGTGGGCCGGATGTCACCTTCTTCGACCATGATCACGTAGATATGAGCAAAAACCTCGTCAATAAACCGCTTGCCGCACGAACATGGGGGGGCGTATTCGAGTTTGGGGAGGGGAGCACGTTTGTCCAGGGATCTCATCGTGCACTGAGGGCACGGAAGGAAGAGCGAGGGAAGCGTGGCAAGTATTTCCTTTGCCGACTTCACGCAGTCCATCTCGCACACAGGACATTTCATGTTGCTCCCTATGAATGTTCAGGGATACAAAGGTTTTCAAACCATTTTCAAAGACAAGAAAACGGTAGCAGAAAAAATCATAAAAATGGCAGTGGGCCCGAAGGGATTCGAACCCATGACCGCCCGGTTATGAGCCGGGCGCTCTAACCGGACTGAGCTACGGGCCCCCAAACGCCCCCCACAGGGCTCGAACCTGTGACATTCGGATTAACAGTCCGACACTCTACCAACTGAGTTAGGGAGGCAATCTCTATTGCGTCAATGCGCTTTATTAGATTATTTTTGAGTACTTTTAAAGGTAACTATGACATACAGGTTTTTCGGGATCGCGGGGGTGTTTCCCTAATGTTCGTTTTTCTCCTGTTTCATAGTTTCAAGCATGCGGATCAGTTCATCCAGATCCGCATCGAGATGAGAGAATAATTCCAGTGTGCGGGAGGTTGCAACTGCGCCGTCCTGGGATGCACGGATATATCCCAGCTGCTCCAGCACGTGGAGGGAATAGCGTATCCGATGGGAGGGGAGGTCCAGCAGCTCGGAAAGTTTCATGATCCCAATCGGCTGATGGTCAACAACAGCACGGGCTACTTCGATATGCCGGCTCAAGAGTTCAATTTCATCCTTCATCTTTTCCAGCATAGTGATTCAGAGATTACCCGGGTCATTCAGGCTTATTATCATCCGGTTGCTCATGAAGCCATGCTTTTGTCTCATGGTATTTTTTCCGGAAATCAATGGAAAGGACCAGCGCGAGAACGAGCATGATGACAATCGAGGGGATACGGAACTGTTCAGGGAAGAGGAACAGGGCAAGAACGGAAAGTGCAACAAGAAGTATGATAGCATTCAACTGCACGGCTAGCCGGTAAAATTTCCATCGGAACTGATCTTTGGCCTTAGTGTCCATTACCCGATAAGTCAACCCCGGAATAAAAGTACTTGACGTTTCACTGCATATAGTTCGGACAGATGGATCCCATTTCAGCAGCAATCACAGAACATGACGCCGATGCCTATGTCATGTATGCCTCTTCACGGGATGCCGATATGCGCTACCTGACGCAATTCACAACCAGTGATCCGTTTGTCTTTTTCAAAAAGCAGGGTGAGAAGGGCACGATCATAGTCTCCCAGATGGAAACCGGGCGCGCGTCACGCGAATCGACAGCAACGGTTATGACACGAACCCAGGCCGGGCTTCCCGATATAATGAAAACAGAACAAGATCCCACCCGGGCGACCGCAAAGATGATCGCAGGTATGGCCGGGAAAAAAATCCTCGTCCCACCCCAGTTCCCTCACGGGCTGGCAACCGTGCTTGGGGATTACTGTTCGGTCTCGGTTGATAGCGGAACCGTTCTGTCAATGAGAGCAAAAAAATCCCGGCCCGAGATTGTGACCATGAAACGGGTCCAGAAAGTTACTGAATCTGCCATGGAAAAAGCGGTCACCCTGATCAGGAAATCTTCTGTAAAAAAAGGGATACTCCATTACAAAGGAGTGCCGCTAACATCGGAATACGTAAAATTTGTTATGCACTGCCACCTTCTCGAACTGGGATGCAACGCTGAGGACACGATTGTATCCTGTGGAGGGGATACAGCCATCCCCCATATGACGGGCACAGGTGCCCTGAAGGCGGACGAGCCCATTGTCATCGATCTTTTCCCGGTCGAAGAGAAGACGGGTTATTACGCAGACATGACACGAACGGTGGTGAAAGGGAAGCCATCGCAGGATATCAGCGAGATGTACGACGCACTGCGCGAGGCAAAACAGGTAGGCATCTCCCGGGTCAAGGCAGGGGTACCGGGGTCCGAGGTCCATGCGACAGTCGTAGATTATTTCAAAGACTGCGGTTATGAAAGTAATACGAAAGGCTTTGTCCACAATCTCGGCCACGGTGTCGGCCTGCATATTCACGAACTTCCAACGGTCGGTCCTGCGGGAAAAGTTCTGGAGAAAGGCAACGTGATCACCATTGAGCCCGGGCTTTACTATACGGGAATTGGCGGGGTACGGCTGGAGGATATCGGGGCGGTCACGGCAAAGGGCTTTGACAAATTCACGAAGTTTTCAGAGGAGCTGATCGTATGAAGGACGAGATCTTCGATAAATATCGCGATGCAGGCAGCATTGCAGCGAAAATTCTCCGGGACGGAGCCAAAGAGATGCGGATCGGAACCTCATATCTGGATCTCGTCGAATCCATTGAAACCCGGGTCCGCGAGGAAGGGGCAGGGCTTGCCTTTCCCCTCAACATCTCCTTGAACGAGGATGCCGCGCACGACACCGCATCCTATGGGGATGACCGGGTATTTGCCAGCGGGGACGTAGTAAAACTGGATCTGGGGGTCCAGATCGAGGGATACATTGCGGACACTGCGACAACCGTTGATCTCGGGCGTAATTCCCTTCTCCTCCAGGCATCCGAACAAGCGCTGGAATCGGCGATAAAAACCATCAGGCCCGGAACAACAGCGGGCGAACTCGGGGCAGCGGTCCAGAAAGAAATCGAGGGGAGAGGATATCGCCCTATATCCAACCTGACAGGTCATGGGCTGGACCAGTATGTCCTCCACCGCGCTCCCACAATCCCCAACGTGGGTATGGCCGGGGGCGTAGTACTCGAAGAGGGCATGGTATTTGCCATCGAGCCGTTCGCAACAACCGGCAGCGGGCATGTGGGGGAGAAAACACGGATGGAGATCTATTCGCAGATCTCACAGAAGCCGGTGCGCATACCCGCGGCACGGGCGGTTATGGAAAAGATCAAAGACCGCCGCGGACTGCCGTTTGCCCGCAGGTGGATGGGAGAGAAGAAACTGGATATCACATTCCCGTCCCTTGTCAGGTCGCAAATCCTTCACGGGTACCCGGTACTTGCCGATATACCGGGATCCCTTGTCTCCCAGCACGAACACACCGTAATCGTGACCAATGATGGCTGCGTCGTAACTACACGATGAGATAGCCTTATTCATTCAGGGAAAGAATAATTGAGGTTACAGCCATGTCTGGTGATTCTGAAATCCTGCGAATAATGGAAGTCGTTCTGACCGCTGAAATAGTCAACCAGAACCCAGAACTTGATATCAACGACCTGACACCTGCGTGCCGCGAGATCTTCGGCGTCACCAGCGCGTCCGATGTCAAGCGACCGGTTTTCGTCAGCGACGGCCTTATCAAACGATCACTGGCGATTGCGGACGCCCATTCGAAACTTGCCGCAAACCCGTTCATTGCCTACGAGGAATTCGGGCAGAGGCTCCGCATCACGGCCCTTGAGCCGGCCGCGCAGTGGTTCCTGAAACAAGGAGGTAAATCCCTTATCGGGATCAATCCGGCCCTGGCATTTTATTTTGAGCGGCTGGATAACACGGGCATCTCCTACAAGGAAGTCCGGGTTGCCAATCCGCCCTTTGAAGATACCAAAGCCCACCTTGACGCCCGCCTTTCCAAACTTATCGGGGAGGACGAGAAACTCCGGGGAGCTCTTGATCTCGTCATCATCAATGCGCCCGAAGAAGTCGAACAGCATATCGGGGATCTCGTTTGTACTCCGGAACAACTGGCGATCATCACGAAGATCCAGCATGCCCTTACCCACCGGGAATTCCTGTTGCAGCACCGGATCTATGAGATCGGAAAACTCCTCTTCGTGGGTCCCCCGGGTACCGGTAAAACATCCCTCGCCCTTGCCATGTCACGGACCATGCATATGCCGGTCCTTGAAGTGCGGCTCTCCATGATCACCTCCCAGTACCTCGGGGAGACATCCAAGAATATTGACCGTATTTTCGAACTGGCAAAGAAACTGTCACCGGCCATCCTGTTCATCGATGAGTTCGATTTCGTTGCCAAAAGCCGCACAGCCGACGATCACGGGGCCATGAAACGGGCCGTCAACTCACTCCTGAAAAACATCGATAAGATCAATCTCGTCAAAAACGGGGTGATCCTGATCGGTGCAACCAACCACCCGCAGCTCCTTGACGAAGCTGCATGGCGCCGGTTCGACGAAGTGGTGGAATTCTCCCTTCCGGACGAGGATATGCGGAAAAATATCTTAAAAAAAGTCACCGCTTCGCTCCAGTGCGAACTCGACTACCAGGAACTGGCATCGAAAACAGAAGGGTTCTCAGGTTCGGATCTCCGTATGATGATCAAGGAGGCGATCCTGTCCGCACTCATGGATAAGCGGCAGACAATTGTCCGCGCGGATATCGAGAAAGGTATCACCATGGTAAGGACACGGGAAGCCATCCGCCACCTGAACTGGTTGTAACATGAAGATAACCCTTCTTGGCACGGGCGATGCCATCGGGACGCCCCGGGTAGGATGTGACTGCCCCCAGTGCACCCGTGCGAAAACAGAAGGGCTGACACGCCTGCGGACGTCTCTTCTCGTGGAGAATGATGACAGGCGCGTCCTCATCGACTCCTCACCGGATCTCCGGTACCAGCTCCTCCGCACCGGTTCACCGCATATCGATGCGGTGCTCTGGACCCACGGCCATTACGATCATTTCATTGGTTTTGGAGAGTTTTACCGGGTCCAGAATATTCCGCCCGTATTTGCCGCACCCCAGGTCCTGAACTACTGCGCAGATGTATTCCGGTTCCTTTCCTTTGAGAAGGGGGCCATACAGCCGTACGAGCCGTTTGAGATCTTCGGGATGACGGTCACCCTTTTTATGGTCAAGCATCCTCCCGCGTTCACCTGCGGCATTCTTTTGGAGACCAGTGAATCGCGAGTTGCCTTTACATCCGACACCAACATCGATATCCCGCAAAAAAGCCTCGACCTCTTGTTCGATCTCGATATGCTCTTCCTGGATGCCCTCGTACCATCGAGCATCACCATCCAGAAACACATGAACTATCTTGACGCCTGCACCCTGGCAAACCGGTTATCCCCAAAGGATTTCCGCTGTGTTCACATGAGCCATCACCTCCCATGGGATCTCCCTCACCTCGGAAAAGATGGGGAATCATTCGAGTTCCCTTAAATTTTAAAATTGCGGCACTCTCAAGCGGTAAGGGACTGATCAGCATAACACCTTACCCATACCTTAATAGTTTTCAGGTTCCCAAAGATAGGTGCATGATTGTAAAGGTACTCGAACTCGAGAAAGACAAGGCACGGCTCATAATACAGGGAGAGGGCCACACGTTCATGAATACCCTTGTCGAAGAGCTCCTGAGTGATCCGGACGTTGATGTTGCACGATACATGATAGAGTTCCAGTTCTCCGATCCAGAACTGCTCATCACGACGAAGGGAAAGAAGAATCCCATCCCGATCATCAAGAAGGCCTGCAAACGGATCAGCGGCCACTGCGACGAGCTTATGAAAGGGTTAAAGAAGAACTGATTTTTCCGGTAATACCATATTTTTTAAAGCCGTATCGTACCGCATCGCGGGATATGGCCATTATCATATCCTGAAGATATTCAGAGATATCGGTTCGACGGGTTATCACGAGACAAAAAGAGCTTGTACCAGGATCGGGATCGATCCCGTACACAAGGACCCAAAAAACGATTATTCTTCAGGAGCACGCTCGGTAAAGACAATTGAACCCGAAATGCGTGAGATTTTGATCCTGACTTTCTGGCCGGGTTTTGCGTTCGAGACATACATGATATACCGGCCCATCTTTACGACACCATCGCCGCGTTTCGAGATCGACTGGATCTCGACATCCATGATGGTACCTTCTTCAAGATTCTCAGAGACGGGCTCGGTCCGGGCTTTCCTCTTGCGTACGGGCCGGTGACTCCCACAGGCATCACACCGGAGGAGCATGACCCGGTCATCCTTGACAAGCCGTGTATCGGGCTTACCGCACTCAGAGCAGATGACATAGTCTTCAACGTAGCTCTTGATGATTGCCTTTATCAGGGTGAGCTCGAACTTTCCGTTAAATATGGCCCGGTTCCCGTCGATTTTCCCGCTTGTCCCCAGTTCCCCGAGAAGGAACTTCATCAGATGATCCGGTTCGCGGCGGACTTTACCGACAATCTCGGTGAAATTTTCAAGAACCGTGGTCTTGCCCTCAACATATGCCTTTGCCTCGGGAACTACAAAACGTTCCGAGGATTCGGTTTTTTCCGTGATATTGGAATATGCCTGTTTGAGGAGTTCTTCATACGGGTCCGTCATAATAGTATAGTATAACGGCGCCTGCCGACAAAAAGGCTTTCCCCGTGCAGAAGCCCTTCGGATTTTACCGGAATGTAAACGTCAGGGATTAACGGGAAACAGATTGCCGGATCATACCCTGTGATAAAACATGAGATGATGAAAAAGGGGAGTCGGATCCGGACAACTTACGGTTACAGAACGTTACGATCAACCTTTTTTGATCAGAACACTGACGAGTTCCCGGGTCTTCTTCTCGTCCTCAATATCCTTCTGATTGATGTTTGCATTCCCCACGCATTTCATTCCCCGTGCCTCGATCCATTTTTGGAATAGTTCGGCAGTCTGCCCGGGCTTGCCGCCATGGGTACAGAACGCAGTTGCCCTCTTTCCCTCACACCCCTTCAGCGCATCGATCGCGGCGTGAATGGCCGGTGTCGGCTTGAAAGCCCATACCGGGGATCCGAATACCAGCTGATCGAAACCAGAGACATCGATAGACGAGGGTTCGATCGCAGTCTTCTCTTCCCTCATGCTCATCTTACACCATACAAGGAACCGGGTGAGACTATTGTAAGTGGTTTTGTCGGTTATTTCGATCAGTTTCCCATCACAGGCCGAGGCAATGTGTTGCGCAACATGGCGGGTGTTGCCGGTCTCGCTGTGGTAAATGATACAGATCTTCATCCGATCATAATTGGGATATGCAATTAAAAAATGATGGTAAATAGCTGATACCTCCCATTCATTCCCGGAACACCTCGGTTTTCCCGTCGGGTCAGAAATAAGAGGCGAAGCTGATTTTTATTTCCTGAACTGGGGCATCATGCCACGCACTTCTTTACCCACCTCTTCGATAAGGTGATCCTCATCCGCCTTTGTCAGGGCAGTGAACATCGGGCGGTTCACCAGGTTCTCAAGCATCCACTCGCGGGCGAATTTGCCGCTCTGGATCTCTTCAAGGATCTCCTGCATTGCCGCGTACGATTCGGGGCCGATAACGCGGGGCCCCCGGGTGAGATCGCCGTACTGGGCGGTGTTGCTGATATACTGGCGCATGTTGGTGAGACCACCCTCATAAATGAGATCGACAATCAGTTTGAGTTCGTGGAGAACTTCGAGGTATGCCATCTCCGGTTCGTACCCGGCATCGACAAGCGTCTCAAACCCGGCCTTGACAAGGGAGGTGCAGCCTCCGCAGAGAACAGCCTGCTCGCCAAACAGGTCCGTCTCGGTTTCCTCACGGAATGAAGTCTCAAGTACCACAGCACGGGTGGCACCGATACCCTTGGCATAGGCAAGGGCAATCTTGTGCGCGTTGCCTGAAGGGTCCTGGTGGATAGCAATGAGGGCCGGGACACCCTTGCCCTCCTCGTACTGCCTGCGCACCATGAAGCCGGGCCCCTTGGGCGCCACCATGATCACGTCCACGTTTGCCGGGGGCACGATCTGCCCGAAGTGGATATTGAACCCGTGCGAGAACATGAGGCACTTGTTCGCGGTGAGATTGGGCTGGATCTCGTTTTTGTATACCCCACCCTGGAGCTCGTCGGGTACAAGGATCTGGACGATATCGGCACTCTTGACCGCATCGGCGACCTTCATCACTTTCATGCCGTCTTTGACAGCGGCATCCCAACTCTTCCCGGGGCGCAGGCCGATGACAACATCAAGCCCGCTGTCCCGTAAATTCAGCGACTGACCCCTGCCCTGTGACCCAAAGCCGATCACAGCGATCTTCTTGCCCTTGAGCACGCCGAGATCTGCATCTGCCTCATAATATTTTTTTAACATAGTAGATCCCTTTCATATCAGCAACAAAGCACATAAATATTATATGAAAAAACTAAAGAAGCACACGAGAAAAACCATCTGGATGCGATGACCTATTAAAACTATAAAAACTGAACAGGCCCCGGATAAATCATTCAGTAAAGAACTGCCGGACGTTCAGGCTACCTCGCCTGATGTCCGGATAAACCTCACCCGGGTAGGTGTAAAAAACGTAAAAAAACTCGTTGAAGTGCACCGCCATGATAAAAGGCCGGTAATTTTCATATCCAATTTTGATGTATACGTGGATCTTCCCGGCAGCCTGAAAGGTGCAAACCTTTCCCGCAATTTCGAAGTGATCGATGAAGTCCTCCAGCAGGCTATCGAAGGCGACGTCAACCAGATCGAGATGCTCTGCAGCGTTGTTGCGAGAAAACTCCTGGACCGGCATGAGTATGCCGATCGGACGGAAGTGTTCATGCGCAGCGAGTTCATGGTCAAGCGTGAGACACCGGTCAGCCACACGGTCTGCCATGAAGTTGTCAAAGTGCATGCCCGGGCAGTTGCCCGGCGCACGTTCCGGGAGCCGATCGTGCGCAAGAGTATTGGCGCCGAAGTGACCGGGATGACTGCATGCCCCTGTGCCCAGAATATTATGAAAGAGCGGGCCATGCGGGTATTGCAGGGTCTCGATGTTAACAAAGAAACCATTGACGCCTTCTTCAACGAAGTCCCCATGGCAACCCACAACCAGCGCGGCCGGGGATTCCTCTGCATAGAAACCGATGACGACCAGCATGTCGACCTCGAAGAGATCATCAGCATCCTCAAGGATTCGATGAGCAGCGGCATCTACGAACTCCTGAAACGGGGAGATGAGGGTCAGGTGGTGCTCAACGCGCACAAAAATCCACGGTTTGTGGAAGACTGTGTCCGTGAGATGGCAAAGAAAGTGCTTGCGGAATTTGACTATCTTTCCGGGGATTCTGTGGTCACGATTAAGCAGACCAACGAGGAGAGCATCCACCAGCACGACGCGTATGCCGAACGGCGGGCCACCATTGCCGAATTGGTCGATGAATTGAACGGCGATAAGCAGGTCAACGACTGATTTGCTTATCCGGCATTTTTTTCAAACCGAATCCGGATAAAAATATATTTCTTTTTTTACCCACAGGCATATATCTGTGCATCCCATCGCCAAATATTGCATTTCGGGGCATTTTACCAAAATAAGAGAGAATATGAGCCCGTTTTTAACATCCGATTAAGTCATAAAGGTTATAAAATGGTTAGTACAAGATAGACATGAACGTACTTTGTACGCTCAATTATCTCTAGAGATGAGAGATGTATAGAGTAATTTTGTACTGCTATACGAACAACTCAACATAAAATGAGGCGATAATATTGTCGAAAGTTGTAGAGATTTCCCCAACCACAAGACATGAGGGTCACTCCAAGATGGTACTCAAGGTCAACGACCAGGGTATCATCGAGACCGGTAACTGGTGTTCCATTACCCCGGTCAGGGGTGTAGAAAAGCTTGCCGTCGGAAAGACGCCCGAGCAGGTCCCCAAGATCGCATCACGTGTCTGTGGTATCTGTCCGATTGCCCACAACCTTGCTGCGACCGAGGCGATGGAAGCATCCATCAAGTGCGAGATCCCCCGGGATGCACTTATGCTCCGTCACATCCTCCAGCTGGCAAACCGGCTGCACAGTATTGCACTGCACGATATCCTGATTCTCCCTGACCTGTATATCCCAGGCACCGAGACCAAGATCAACCCGTTCACGGCAGAAGAGCCGGTGCGCACCGTTGCAAAGCGCATCCAGCGCCTTCGTGAGATCGGCCAGACTATTGGCCAGATCGCCGGTGGCGACTGCATCCACCCGAGAAACACCCGTGTCGGCGGTATGTACCGCAATGTCTCCGAGCAGGCCAAGACCAAGATGTACGACCTCGCCAAGGAAGGACTCCCCCTTGCAAAGGCCCAGATGGACTTCATGATCGCGGTCCTGCGCAACTACCAGGCACGCGAGCATGTGGACGTCGGCGGCATGAAGGTCGCTCTGCCCAAGACCCTCGGTTACCACAACCAGGGCTACCTTGCAACCCACGCATTCTATGGCTCCTCAAGCCTTGACGAGTGCCCCACCTGGGACATCCGCAGGTTCAAGGAAGTCCGGCCATGGGACTGGTACATGGGTGAGATGGAAGTCTCGCTCGAAGAGCCCCGCTACCCGATTGGCGGGACCACCAAGATGGGAACCAAGGTCAACCCCCAGATGGAAGCCTGCACGGGTATCCCGATGTACGACGGCCAGCCCGTTGAAGTCGGTCCCCGTGCCCGTCTCGCAGTCTACAAGGGCTACGACGAGAAAGGAACGGTCGGCCAGAACATTGCCCGTGAGATGGAATACACGGACTGCTTCTACGAGATGTTCGACTGCCTTGAAGAGCTCAAGACAGACGGCAAGGTTGTTGCAGACTTCATCCCCGACGGTGACGGAACCCTCGGCTGGGCATCCAACGAAGCCCCCCGTGGAACCGATGTCCACCTTGCACGCGTCAAGGACTGGAAGGTCCAGTACTTCTCGATGCTCGTCCCAACCACATGGAACTTCGCAACCTGCAGCGCTGCACTCACCGGTGCACCCTGGCAGCTCGCAGAAGTCATCATGCGCGGGTACGACCCCTGTGTATCATGTGCAACCCACATGATCGTCGTGGATGAGGACAACAAGGTAGTGGCTCAGAAGCTCATCCAGTGAGTAACCCGCGATGCTGTTCTCAGAGATCGTGATAGCAGGGTGTGGAAACCCCCTGTTTGCCGATGACGGCTTTGGACCGGCACTAATCGAAGAGATGCAGGAACTCTCGCTTCCCGACAATGTAACGATAATCGATGCAGGCCTTGGCGGCCCGCACTTTATTTTTACCCTGCTCGACCCGGAAGTGACGAAGAAACTCATCATCGTCGATATTGCTGACTTTGGTGCGGAACCTGGGCAGATTACAAAACTCAGGCCGGAAGAGTTACCACCGGGCGCCTACCGTGATGCCCACTCGTGGGATCTCACCGAACCGCTCCAGCGAATCAAGGATCAGATCGAGGTTACGATCATCGGAGTCCAGCCAGCAAGGGTTACTGCTCCTGAGTTCGAACTCGGGCTTTCCGATGAACTCGAGAAAGCGATACCGAAGACGATTCAGGTAATTCTGGAAATGATTGGAGTTGATTATGGGACTACTATCAAGTGTCTTCAAGAAAAACACCAGCGCGGAACCGCCTAAACCGGCGGCACCATCGAAACCCGCTGATGTAGCACAAAAGCCAGTAGAAACTAAAAAGGAGGTTAAGCCTGTGGCAGACAAGATTACATTAGGCTACACCCACCTCAGTGGGTGCACCGGTTGTACTGTGGCATTAGCAGACAACTACGCCGGATTGTTAACGCTCCTCGACAAGTACGTCGACCTGAAGTACATGCCAACACTTGCAGACGCAAGGCACATTCAGCAGGTAGATGTATCATTCGTTGAGGGTTCAGTTTGTATTAACGACAAACTCGCAGTGGCAGAGATCAAGGAAACCCGTGAGAAGTCAGCAATCGTGGTCGCCCTCGGCGGCTGCGCATGCTACGGCAACATCACCCGGTTCTCCCGCGGCGGTCAGCAGAACCAGCCGGCACACGAGGCATACCTGCCGATCGGCGACCTGATCAAGGTTGACGTGTACATCCCCGGATGCGCACCGACCCCCCAGATGATCAGGAACGTAGCCGTTATGGCATACCTGCTCCTCAAAGGAACCAAGGAACAGAAGGACCTTGCAACTGCATACCTGACCCCGCTCATGAAGATGACCGAGACCACCAGCGCATGCTTCTGCGAACTGATGACCAATGTCATCAACCAGGGACTCTGTATGGGATGCGGCAGCTGTGCCGCAGCCTGCCCGGTCAACGCCATCTCCATGGAATACGGCAAGCCCCAGGGAGAGCGCGACCTGTGCATCAAGTGCGGCGCATGCTATGCGCAGTGCCCGAGAGGGTTCTTCAACACTGATGTTATCAGCCAGTACGAGGCGATCAACGAGGCCATAATGGCGGCACTCCAGTAAGGTGATTGAAATGGGAGCAGAACTCGGAAATTACAAATCATGCATCTCAGCCCGAAGCACCGACAAGGAGCTTCTCAAGTGCGCCCAGGATGGCGGTATCGTTACCTCGCTGTTTGCATATGCCCTCGAAGAGGGTATCATTGACGGTGCAATCGTTGCAGCCAACAAGGAATTCGCAGCAAAGTTCCCGTCAAAGTGCATGCAGGACAACTCCAACTTCGATATGATCGAACCCTGGAGACCAATCCCGGCGATCGTCAACACCAAGGCTGAGCTGCTCGCAGCAGCCGGTACCAAGTACAACATCAGCCCGAACATTGCACTCCTCAAGGAGGCAACCCGCAGCTTCGGTCTGGACAAGATCGGTATCGTCGGCACCCCCTGCCAGATGCAGGCAGTCAGGAAAGCCCAGCTGTACCCCGTCGGCATGCGCGACGTTGGTGCAAGCATTGCCCTTGCAGTTGGTATCTTCTGCATGGAGAACTTCCCCTACCAGAGCATCCTTCAGCTCGTGGAAGACCACGCAGCCATGAAGCTCGAATCCGTCAAGAAGATGGAGATCGGCAAGGGCAAGTTCTGGGTATACGGCAAGCGCGGACAGGTCGTCCAGCTTCCCCTCAAGGTGACCCACAAGTACGAGCAGCCCGGCTGCCACGTATGCCTTGACTATGTTGCAAACCTCGGTGACATCTCCACCGGCTCAGTCGGCAGCCCCGACGGCTGGTCAACCGTATTTGTCAGGTCCAAGATCGGAGACTCGGTCTGGGGCAAGGCAATGGCAGCAGGTGTCTTTGAGACCCAGCCAATCGAGAAGGTCAAGCCAGGTCTTGAACTCGTGACCAAGCTCGCAAACGAGAAGATCACGAAGAACAAGGCAACCCTTGCAGGTCGTGCAACCTTCGGTGTCGGCAAGGCACTCAGGAACCCATACCTCTAATTTTTTTTATCCATTGACAGCAGTCTGCCACTATCTGGCAGTCGTACATTTCAGGAAAATTTCTGTTCGCAGTTCTCAATGTGTTTTATTGTAAATGCCATATCGCACGTTACCCATACGTGAGATCTGTCGGCATTTGCAGCGCCATATGACCCGGCAAACCAGTTACAACGAATCATTCTTGGATAACGGGTAAATCACACCCGGTTGCGTGCGCATACGGTCTGTACGACGCCGGTTCTTGTAATTTATCATAAACTACCTGTATTGTATTGGGTAGTCTCCCCCAGAGAATACGATGAGGGGGAATCCGTTGCGGGATGATGACACCCGCTCTTCAGGGTGTGAATAAAAAACACATTTTCCCCCCGAATTGTTCAATAAACCACCGGCAGGTTTATCTAAACCCGTGAGGTACCCGACCAGAATGAAAGGATTGCGAAACAAAAACACGTTGTCCTGATGAAAAGACGAAGGTGAATCCCGATAAGAGCCTGCAAAATAACACGGGTGTAGAATAGTCATCGCAATGATGGCATCCAGTAAAAAGGGGTAGGCTTTTGTTGATACCTACGTTCCCTGTTGTTTGTTTACACCATAGGAAAGGAGCGTGACCCCCTCCCCAGAAGAGTAAATGCCGATCTTATGTTTGGTTTCAACAAGCCCCATTTTTCAACCAAACCTTGCCAACAAAAGTTCAATCGCGATCATGATCGTATTTGAAAATTGTTCGCAGATCAATCAAACCTTGATTTTTATTTTTCCACCAAACCCTGATTGAAAAATTTTCAGCAGACCTTGATGAAAAATTTTCAACCGGACTTTGATTGAAACGTGGACCCCGCGATCCAGTCACCGTCGTGAACGATTAGTTTGTAATTGTGCACAGGTACTTAACTTTTCATCATCAAACCTTGATGAAATTTTTTTCAGCAGCCTTTGAGTTTTTATTTTCAATCAAGGTTTGATTTTAAAATTTTCATCGCGATCATGATCGCGATTGAAAAACAATTCCGGATCAACCAGACCCTGATTGAAAACTGTTCAAGCAGACCCGAATTGAAATGAATTACTGTGGAAAAAACAGGCAGGATTTATGACGCTCCCGGAGGGGCGCCATAAGCGGCGGATCAGTGACCCCAATGAAACCTTCCCTGCCCGGTAGTGTCTTGAATAGGCCCTGAAGCGGGGACCTTTCACGAGAAGGATTTTCACGGTTTTGAGGGTGAACACTCATTCATGGGCGTCTCAACAGAAACGGGCAATAAAAAAAGAGGCGAGAACCGGGCCAGCCATCATCTGACCCATGTAATTCGGATTATTGTTCCCGTCGAGTCACCGTCACCGGTTCGATCATGGCATTGATCAGCAGATCAAACTTCACCGTATCCAGCCAGCCGGCTTTCTCAAACATATTCTGGAAACAGACTCCAATCAGGTTCACGTCACCATATCGGGCTACGAGATCGCGCACCTGCTCTTTGGTAACCGGCATGTAGGGCATTGCAAGCCCTCCCATGATGACAATGACACGCGGGTTCAGCATAGTCGGCTCATTGCTCACCTGCATCCCGGCATCGGGCACTTCGTACAGTTTTCTTGCAATTCCCTCATCAAGCAGGGGGACGTAAACCTGCTCAAGGTGCAGGCCCCGGACCGCGATCGCCAGCAGTTCCACAAACGGCGTGCAGGTCCCGACGCAGCCGTAATACACAATCTGGTCGCCCGGGGACAGACCAAGGGACTGGAGATATTCCTTGAACGGGCGCAGAATGCCGGTGACACCGGTCAAGGGGGATGGTGAGGTCATGGTATCATAGCGTCAGCCATGAATCCCGATAAAGGATTGCTCCCGGTAATTACCGGAACCGCCCGTCCGACCGGGTGGATTCCGCATTTTTTGCCACCGGTTCAAGCCACCCGCAACACGATTCCGGGTAGGCATCGAACGCAGGCACATACGGCTTGATATCGAGTAGGGGTGTACCATCCAGAACATCCACATCTTCCACAACAAGTGTTGGGCCATTCACGGATACCAAGCGCACGACCGAGAGACCGATCGCATTCGGGCGTTTCGGGGACCGGGTGGCAAATATGCCCCGGGGTGCCGGGTCCAGGAACGGCGTTACCAGCAGGTCGAACCCGGTACACTTGTGGAGGGAATAGACGAGGATTATCCGGGCAAACCCGTCAAGATCCTTAAGTCCATCAACAAACCGGTCCGCAATTTCCACGGTTCCCCGGACACCCCTTGCACCGTTCGGCTGGATCGGCATGCCGGCAATATCATGGAACGGCGAATGGATAGTACCAATGGAGAAAAGAGGGATCTGATGCCCATCCCCCACCTGTTGCTGCATACATACAAATGAGTACTGATGGAGAAGAGGATATCGAAGATGTATCGGAAACAGGACGAATTAAAAACCTATTCGCTCATCGCCATGATTGCCGCACTTTTCATCTGGATCTCAAGATTTGTGCGGTAATCGCTAATCGTGTTCCGGAACTGCTGGTTGAGGCTTTTTATCCCGGTATTGACTTTGGTTATCGCCCCATCGTTGTTGTTTTGCAGTGCGGCTTCCAGTTCAGAACGTTTGGCATCGATCTGGTCGGATATCTGCCGTGCCTGGGTGATATCAACGCCTTTATCGTTCAGGCTCCGCAGGGTAAAGTTCCGCTCCTGGGATTCGCGGTTGAATACTACTACCCGTGCGCTCTCCCGGGAGAGCCAGAGCGGGTCGGTCATACGGTTGAACGAAACATCGAACGCGTTCATCGAAGCGTCGGCAGTTTTCCTCATTCCATCGGGATTTCCGTTGAACATCACCATCTGGGCTTTTGTCTCTTCTGCAAACAGTCGTGTCTGGACGCACATGTCATCCCTGAGAGAGTTTATCTGGTCGGCGGTCTGCATCACGGGGATCGTTGCTGCCGCTGCGAGATAGTCGTCCTGGATCTGTCGGAGTTTTCCGATTCCTGCACTCCCGCTGATCGTATCGATATAGGAAATTACCCCATTCATGCGAGCTTCCTGGGATTCCCCGACATAGGCAATGTGGCTCTTGAGGGCAGCAATGTTCTCCGGTCTGTCCCGGTCAAGCGGATCTTTGCTTGCGGAGATCTCGAAGGTATCCAATAGTGCACAAACCGCAGTGACAAGGAATAGACACCCGATGATAAGGAACAGGCATGCGAGTGAAATAATCCGTTTATGCATTATTTCCCCACCCCCACATAGACACCAGCACAGAGTTCACTCTATGGTAATGGGAATGGGGTAAATAATATTGCCATGATGGCAAAGGTTATTCGTATAACCCCGCGGTTAGCTCTATGGAATTTGAAGACGAGAAATATACGTCCCTCAAAATTATTTTCACATTGCACACCGCTACTTCATAACCAAAATAGGAAGAAAGAATTATTGACGGTATGATAAGTTACATACTTAATTTAGACTAAATACCCAATAATTGTGAGAGGCTTCAATATTGAAAGGAAAGAAAATTTTTGAATATGATAATGTGCGCATCATTAACGATAGTGTATTTGACACAGCAAAAATTGCTGAAAAATCTATTGATTTAATTATAACTTCACCGCCGTATAATGTAGATATTAAATATAATTCTCACGACGATCAGATTTCTTATAAAAAATACCTAAAATTTAGTGAAAATTGGATGCGTCGTTGTTATGAGTGGCTCAAAGACGACGGTCGTTTCTGTTTAAATATACCTCTCGATAAAAATAAAGGCGGACAACAGAGTGTTGGGGCTGATTTAACATATATTGCGAAAGAGATCGTGGGTTTTAAGTATCATTCTACAATTATCTGGAACGAGGGAAATATATCTCGAAGAACTGCTTGGGGCTCATGGATGAGTGCATCCGCGCCATATGTCATCGCACCTGTTGAATTGATAATTGTATTTTACAAAAAAGATTGGAAAAAAACCAGTGGGTCCAGAGAATCAAAAATAGAGAAAAAAGATTTCATGGATTGGACAAATGGTCTTTGGACGTTTAATGGGGAGAGCAAAAAGAGGATTGGACACCCAGCGCCATTTCCTGTTGAGTTGCCAAAACGATGTATTCAACTTTTTAGTTACGTCGGTGACACTGTTCTTGATCCATTCTTAGGAAGTGGATCAACATTGGTTGCAGCTTATAGCAATAATCGTAAGGGGATCGGTATTGATATTGATGAACATTATTGTGAAATCGCGATTAACCGGTTAAAAAATGAAGCGGGTCTGAAACAAATCGCTCAGAAATCAATTGAAAATAAAACAAGAAAATTACTGATACCAAGAAAACCTGATACTCAGATTAGTGCGATAATGGAATTTTTTATTGAGAATCCGAATAGGGACATCTCTTACTCGGAAGTAAAAGAGTGGATTGATACAAAATATAAAGTAGAAACGGGATCAGGAATAAACTATTTTGAACGAAAGATTAGAAATCTCTTCGAGAGGGGAAAATTGGTTTACGTTAGAAAGGGAGTTCATCGATATGAGTCGAAAAAATAATGAAGGTGTGACGATCCCCTCAGTTTAATTAAAATATGCTTACAGGAATTGGATAATTTTACATTGAAAAAATGAATTATATTTATATCGTTATAACTACAAATTTTTTTGAGGCAAAGAATAGTTGTTTAAATAGTCATAATAGCACATGAACAGTATGAAGGTTAAGAAAAAAGCTGGCGCTGTTAAAAGAACTGTAAATGAACACCAATCATATGTAAGTAAAAGTGGGAATGAATTCCAAAAAGAAATCTATACGATGATTTCTGAAGGACTTCAAAGTAATACAAAAGTAATGGTTGCACAACCAAGTGCAAGAATTTCAGCAACCCCTCCGAATGAAGAGCGTAAATCAAAAAGATTTGCATGTCTGGAAATCCATACGCCAGTTGGATCGATAATCGGGGATACCGATATTGTAATTTTTAATAAGAAGCAGGCTCGCCCCGTTTGCATTGTTAGTTGTAAAACATCGTTACACTCACGGAATACCGAATCATTGTATTATGCACGCCTTTATCGAGATATGCACGGAAAACCATTGCCATTCTTTTTTGTTACCAAAGATAAAAACAAAAGCAAGTCCGAATTAGGATCTGTAAGTAAACCAACAAAACCACGTGTCCTGTTTGAATATGAAAACATCTCTGTATATTCCACCAATTCAAAAACAGAAGTTGGTGGGTGTATTAAATCAATTTCTCAACTATTACCCGATTTAAAGAGAATGTGTTGATCTACCAACTTTTTCTTTTAAAAAAATTGTGTTTTCATATTCGGGTTTTCGAAGTCAGTAGTGGCAAAATCGTGAAAATGCGAGATCGGAACGAGCCGATTATTTGTTTTTACTGATAATTTACGTTAGCGCGAGTTCTTGATGCGTATGTTGATATCGTTCAACGCAATACCACTCTTTTACAGATTACCATGGGAGATCAAGTTGATATCTTCATTGCCGATGCGGCAGACCGCGTCGGTGGCGTTGAGAGCGTTCTTGGGGGATTTGACTTATCAGTCCTTGCCGGTTCGTCCGTAGCAGTCAAGGCAGATTTTAACAGTGCCGATCCCTTCCCTGCTTCAACCCATATCGAGACGCTGGATGCCATCTGCACCGCAATCGCAGATGAAAAGCCTGAAACAATCACCCTTGCCGAGCGCAGCGGGGGCGGGGAGACACGGGATGTGCTAGCAAACCTGGGGATCGTTGCCCTCGCCAGGGACAGGGGATTTTCTATAACGGTGCTCGATGAGATTGAACGGTACAAGTGGCTGGAGATCCAGGCGCCCGGCCTGCACTGGGCCCGGGGATTTTTCCTTGCCGCACCCATTTCACGGGCAGACCATGTAATCCAGACCTGCTGCCTCAAGACCGACCGGTATGGCAGCCACTTCACCCTTTCGCTGAAAAATGCCGTGGGATGCATTGCGCGCCGGGTGCAAAACCTCAACTATGATTTCATGAACGAATTGAACAATTCACCTCACCAGCGCACCATGATCGCCGAGATCAACAAGTTTTTCCGGACCGATCTTGTCGTGCTCGATGCCACCGAAGGGTTTGCGAGTGGCGGACCGGAGAAAGGCAAGATCATCCGTCCCGGTGTGATCATGGCAGGCCCGGACCGGGTTGCCATCGATGCCGTGGGAGTCGCCCTGCTCAGGTCGTGCGGGACCGTCCCGGACGTTGCAAACGGGCGGATATTCGACCAGGAACAGATCGCCAGGGCCGCTGCACTCGGGATCGGTATCTCATCCGCGAAAGCGATCCGGCTTGTGCCACTCGACCCGAAGGCAGAAGCGGTTGCTGCAAAGATCCAGGCGCAGCTCGACGCAGACTGATCCGGTACTTACCGGATATCGGCCCTGATCCGGCAGAGGACGCATATTGGAACAACGAGAACTACCGCTGACATTCTCATTGCATTACCGTTAACCCTCCATGGCTGCACCCCTGATTGCGTATATCGACATGGAATTTGCCGGGATCTACGGCACCCGGCAGCTCATGCAGATCCCTATCGAGATAGGCGTGGTCCTGCACGACCCTGATGCGGATACCCTCTCGTTTGCCGGGAAGCCGTTTTGTTATGACATCGACGTCGAGCTCTGGAAGAACATCACCGATGAGGTAGGGAAACGGGTTGACGGGAAAAGGCGGGTGTTCAATCTCGCAGAGCCGGGAATAACCCGTGATTACAACCGTAAATTCAGCCTCGATTTCGCGCAGAAACGCGCTGCACGGGCTGCGATCAACGCGGTCCACCGGGATCTCCGGGGGTTCATGCAGGCCCTCAACCGGCGCGAGATCGGCACGCTGGTCTTTTTCGCACGACAGCGGGAGATGGACACGTTTCACCACGCCCGGGTGAATACGGACGGGTTCGTGATCCGCGATCTCCAGGCAGAAATTAAAAACCGGTTCTCGCTCAAGGAGCACGTCTCGCTCGACCGCATGTCTCTCGTCATCGGGTTTGGGATCGACAAGACCTCGATCTCCTCCCGCAACCTCACATACCAAATCCCAGAGAAGTTCCGGTACGTGATCAAGCCGCACAAGGCTATCGGCGATGCGGCGAGGATGCTATTGCTTGATGCAGAATTCAACCGGTTCGAGGATGAGTTCAGGGAAGGGGTTGAGGGGCACATGGCCGAGTACGAGAGCAGGAAATTGGCCGCCCAGGAAGACCCAAAACCGTCGGAATGACGCAATTCTGACCAGAAACTATGTCTAGGACTGCATCCTTTCTGTACGATCATGCACTATACCATCATCACGGAATCTCACGAGAAAGGCGGTTTTACTGCCCGCTGCGTGGAGATCCCGGGAGCTCGCGGTCATGGCAGCACTCAGGGTGAGGCGATTGCCAGGATCAAGGAAGAGATCGAGCAGGTGCGACAGGCTCAGAATGCGGAACTGCACTCCATTATTGCATCGGTCCATTCTGAGATTATCAAGATCGAAGTCGCAGACTCGGCTTAAGGTTCCCGGTAAAAGAGCCGGGAACAAAAAAAAATCTCTTATTTTGATGGAATGATAACGCCGGATCGGCCGTATTCTATTAGCGACACCTACACTCACAAAAAGGGGATTATAAGATCTCTTCGAGAATCTCTGCGGCGCTCCGCACCAGGAGCGGGCATTTCGCCTTGAGCGCCCCTTTCTCCCTGGCGAGGCCGAGCTCGCGGGGGTTGGAGAGGTTGTAACCAACCAGATCAGTACATCGCAGGGAATGGTTCCGGCGCTGGAATTCTGTGATGAACTCTTTTGTAACTTCGTATGTCTTCTCTTTTGCAGCCAGGTCATCGAGATGGGTGCGGCCGTATTTCATACCGATTACGAGAAGGGCTCCGGTCATGGCCCCGCAGAGATTATCAGTATGGCCCATCCCACCCCCAAGGGCGCAAGAGAGTTTCAGGGCAGTCTCCCGATCAATCCCGTAGTCGTCTGCAAAGGCTAGGCAGACAGACTGGGCACATGAGAAGCCACTCCGGAACGCAGCCTCCGCATCATCGGCCCGTGTGAGAGTCATACGGTACAGCTTGTGCCGGGGGGGAAAAAGGATTGCGGATCCCGAATTCTCTTAAAAATTAAAAATCGATGTGATTCAAATTCAGAGCACTTCTTTCCGGCTTGCCTTTGAGAGGAGCCTGGCTTTCCGGAGCATCAGCCAGAGCATGATCTGGGCGAGCGGGAAGAGGAAGTCCCAGTAAAGCGGCACGCCGGTATTGAACGGCGCAAGGTTGGCATTCACGAGGATGTCCCGCACATGGCCTGCCCCGTCCCCCACAAGGAAGACTGCATTTGCGAGGATCACAGCAAGCCAGAAGTTATCCCGGAAACGGTAGCAGAGCAATCCAACGATACCGAGTGCAAGGTTGGCCATCCCCACTTCGTACTGGAACGGGCTCCCTGTCGGCCATCCGATCGACTCTGCGATTTTGTCAGCCAGGAATACGTGACCCATAGCGCCGACAAGTCCTCCAACACCGACACCGATGACCAGCGTCCAGAGCACCATGATCTCAAGTGTCCGCTCGCGGTCGAGTTCCCGGTGCCTGACAATCAGGTTGACGATGATCGCCACGACCATAAGCGCGAGCAGGATAATCCCCGGTGAAATGTCCATACGTATCTCCAAGCAAGGTTGGAGCATGGAAGGTTTTAATCCTCCGGATTGGTATCGCAATCCTGCCGGGAACCATTCCCGGGAACGCCTCATGCAAGAGGTTTTTCGCCCATCATAACCTATTGTGGTACCAGCAACAGAGCGCGGAGAAAGGAATGTCATACCGGTTTGCCAGCAGGATGGGAAAGGTGAAAGAATCGTTTCTCGATGAACTCTTCCGGGTCTCGAACGATCCCACCATCATATCGTTTGCCGGGGGACTACCCTCATCGGCGCTGATCGATACCGAAGGAATCGCCCGGGCAACCCGCGAGGTCATGGAGGAGGAGGCACATGCGGCGCTCCAGTACACCACCACGGACGGGTACCTTCCCTTGCGGGAATACATAGCAGCCCGGTACCGGGCCCGTCTCGGTATCCCGGCAGAAGCTGACGAGATCCAGATCGTCAACGGCTCGCAGCAATGTCTCGACCTGTTCGCAAAGATCTTTCTCGACCCTGGCGACCACGTGGGCATGGAACGGCCCGGGTACCTCGGCGCTATCGAAGCCTTTTCGCTCTATGAGCCGGTCATCGACACAGTCCCGCTGGAGGAGGACGGCCCTGACCTCGTAGCGTTCGAACGGATGATCAGATCCGCACAGCCCAAATTCTTCTACGGCATCCCCAATTCCCAGAATCCATCCGGCAGGACGTACTCTCAGGAGAAGCGCCGGGCAATAGCGGAGATCCTGCGGGAACACGACACCGTCTTTTACGAAGACGATGCGTTCGGCGAGCTCTTCTTCGATGCAAAACCCCGACTGCCGGTCAAGCGCTACCTGCCCAATCAGTCCGTAATCTCCGGCTCGTTCTCAAAGACGGTCGCCCCGGGGATGCGGATCGGGTGGATGTTCGCCCCAAAAGAGATCCTTGCCAAATTCAATATCGTAAAACAGGCCTCCGATCTCCACTCCAACTTCCTCTGCCAGAAGATCCTGCACCGCTACCTCACCACCCACGATCCAGACTGCAGGATCCGGGAGATCGTGGCAGTGTACGAGCGCAAGTGCCGGCAGATGTGCAATCTCTTCGACGACCTCATGCCTGAACTTGCGCATACAACCCCGGAGGGGGGGATGTTTCTCATGGCCACCCTGCCACGGGGTCTCTCTTCGCGGGAAGTCTTTGATGAAGGTGTCAGGAACAAGGTCGCGGTCCTGCCGGGCATGCCGTTCTATGTTGACGACGGGGGTACCGATACGATCCGGCTGAACTTTTCCTCGGCATCAGAAGAGCAGATTACCGAGGGGATGCACCGGCTCTCAAAGGTCATTCACCGTATGCTGCACGCGTAAACCGGCACGATTTATATACGTTCGTCAGCCAGATCTTCATTGTAAAGGAAGCGATGTTCTTGACATACAAGTACCTCATTTTGCTCATCGCGCTCGCAGCCTGTGCAGTTCTCCTGCCCATGGTTTCGGCCGACAGCACACCGGTGGCAATGATACCGGTGGGCCCGGGCCCGGTCATCATCGACACCACACCAGCGCCAACGGAAACGCCGTTCACCCCGGTCACTCAGCCTACCACGGAACCTACAACCGTTCCCACCACCATTCCAACAACGAAACCTACGACCGTCCCAACCGTTGTCACCCAGCCAACGACTATACCCACGACAGTTCCAACAGCGGTTCCTACGACAGAACCGACCGTTACTGTTCCGACCGTAGTTACTCAGCCCACCACGGAGCCGACCATCACCATCTGGACGACCTCCCCCACCCAGGCGGGTGGGGGCAAGGGCTGGATCGACACCTACTGTAATATTGACGGGGCCACCGTATACTTTGACGGGGCTGCACAGGGAACGATTGCCGGCGGAATTCTTTCGGTTCCCGTAAGTCCATCGGGAACACCCGTGAGAACGGTCTCGGTCTCGAAATCCGGGTATACCACATGGTCCGGTCCGCTTCCGCACATGCCAGCCGATGAGGAACATGTCCAAGTCTATGCAACCATCAATCCCACCCCAACCCAGACCACCATCCCGCCGGTCCAGAACGGGGCTATCTATGCCCAGTCAACCCCGAACGGCGCCCAGATCTACATGAACGGGAACTTCTACGGGTACTCGCCGATCACGATACCAAACCTTCCCCCGGGTTCGTACTCCATGAAAGCCACCCTCTCCGGCTATTCACCCAATACAAATCTTGTCACCGTCAACGCTGGGCAGACTGCATTCTACTCACCCGTACTCCAGCAGTCCCCGCAGCCGTCCCGCAACACCGGCACGGTCTACGTAACTTCCAACCCGGGTAACGCTCTCATCTATGTCGACGGCGCTTACCAGGGCAAAGCCCCCCTGACCGTCACGCTCTATCCCGGCAGTCATACGTTCCGGCTCACCCTTTCGGGGTACAATGACTATACCACGACCGTGTACGTCAATGGCGGCACGTCCCAGAACCTCAACGCAATTATGAGCCCGGCCGTTTACGGTTCGGTCGCCATCACATCCATGCCCGGTGCAACGGTATACATGGACAGCAACACCCAGGGTAAGATACCCTCCTCGGGCGTCCTGGCACTGAACAATATTCCCAACGGGAACCACCTCTTCAAGCTCACGGCATCCGGGTACAACGACTGGATGAATACCGTCTACGTGGTACCCAACACGGTGACATCGTTCACGGCAACCCTGACACCCATCGGCACAAATCCCACACCGGTTCCGGCGACGGGCGGGCTCAATATTGTCTCGACTCCCACCGGAGCCGATGTTCTTGTCGATAACATCTTCAAGGGCTATACCCCTGCCGTTCTTGACGGGATTACTCCGGGCCAGCACCAGATCCTGCTCAGGTACACCGGGTATATGGATTATTCGACAACCGCTACGGTGAATTCGGGCCAGACCACCCCGCTTGCGATCAGCCTGCAGGCTGCACCTGCCCCGACACCGCAATCCGCCCCGTCACTTGCAATCCTGATAGGGGGAATTGTGGGGATAATAGCACTGGGAGCAACACTAAGGAGGCGATCCTGAAATGACTGGTTCATGCAAATTATCCACATCACAGATTGTGAGCGCGATCCTCGTGATCATCATCATCGGGGCGCTCACGGCATACGCGTATACGAACGCAAATGATGCCCTCAAAAACTCTGCCAAAGCGGGAATGAAATCAACGGTCGGGGTTATGGCAACCCAAATCAATGCAAGCGACATTACCGGGTTCAAGCCGGGCGATGAGACCTCCCCGGCATACATTGCGGTTACCCGTGAATTAAGGAACATGCGCAGTATGGACGATCATATCCTGAATGCGTACATCCTCAAAGTGAACCCGAACAGGAACATAACATTCCTTGTCGACGACCTATCGCAGTACGACCCACAGGGTTCGGCAAAGATAAGCGAGGTCTCGACCTCTCCTGACAAACTTGAGATCTTCTCGGCACTCTCGGGACCGACAGTATCCAGCGAACCTTATACCACCAAATACGGCTCATTCATCTCAGCGTACGCGCCCATCGATGATTCTGCCCTGGGCTCTTCCGGTAACACGTACGCGGTTCTCGCCATCGATATGTCGGCTGACGATTACAACCAGTATACCGCTAAGGGTATGCTCATTATCCTCACCGGCATCGTATCGATAATCCTCGCGGTCGGCGCGATCTTCTGGTTCGGTCGCAGGGACGAGAAGAAGGTTGAATAACAGCCATGAATAAAAGCGGGACCATCATCCCGCAACTTCTATTTTCTTTTCCATCCAACCAGCTTAACAATGTCATCACCAGTGCGCACTATACTGCTGGCATGTGTCCTGATCGCAGCCCTTTTCCTTGCTGCAGGGTGTACCCAGCAGCCGGCAGATTCGATAAAAACCGAAGCGGCAACCGGAACGACCGGGATCACAACGACTACCGCTCTGCCCGTTGCGACCGCAACGGCTGTCGTTTCCACAGAGTCATGGAAACGGGCCCGGCTCTCAACCAATATGGGCGATATCGTCATCGCGCTCGACCCGAACATGCCCATCACCACGGGCAATTTTGAGACGCTTGTAAACAAAGGGTTCTACAACAACGTGACCTTCCACCGGGTCATTGACGGGTTCATGATCCAGGGCGGAGATCCGACCGGCACAGGCAGGGGCGGCCCGGGCTACATGATCAAGGACGAATTTAAAACCGGTAACCGGAACGACCGGGGGACCATAGCCATGGCAAATGCCGGACCCGATACCGGCAGTTCGCAGTTCTTCATCAACCTTGTTGGCAACAATTTCCTTGACACCAAACACCCGGTCTTTGGGAGGGTAGTCGACGGTATGGATGTGGTCGACAAGATAGCAAAAGTCCCCACAACCGGCGGGCAGGAAAACCGTCCGCTCCAGAATGTGACGATCATCAAAGCAGTAATGATGTAACATTCTTTTTCACCCAACTACACGGGGCCGGCATTCACAAGACAGAAGAAGCACCAGATCCAATAGTCAACAGCATACCATGACAGTACCAGCAGGAAAGACCGTGCGGCTCGAGACGAACATGGGCACGATTACCATCGCCCTTGCACCCGACATGCCCATTACTGCGGGCAACTTCGAGACGCTTGTACAGAAAGGTTACTACAACGGTGTAATTTTCCACCGCGTTATCAGCGGGTTCATGCTCCAGGGTGGCGACCCGACCGGCACCGGCCGCGGCGGCCCGGGCTATGCGATCAAGGACGAGTTCTCTCCCATTAACAAGAATGACCGGGGGACCATCTCCATGGCAAACGCCGGCCCCAACACCGGGGGATCCCAGTTCTTCATCAACCTTGTCGACAACAATTTCCTTGACGGGAAACACCCGGTCTTCGGCAAGGTTGTTATGGGCATGGACGTGGTCGATAAGATCGGCAAGACCAAGACCGGCCCTGGCGACCGCCCGAACAAGGACATCGTCATTGTCAAGGCCGTTCTTGAGTGAGCGAAAAAGAATATAGTTAGTTCCCGGTCCGCAACAGCGGCCCGGTTCTTTTTTCCCGGTACCTGCGACATTCCGTGCCGGAATACCAACCGCCAATGTAGTGCCGAACTCCCGGCCCGGTTACTGGTACAGGTTTGCCAGTCCATACGTATGATCGGGTGTATCGTACCCAACCCCACAGGATATTCTCTATCCGGGTTACCAAGAGTTCCCTTTTCCCCGGCAGGGGTGGTGTGCGGGGCATGCCCTGACAGGGAAATCAGCAGGGGGTACGTTCCCGGACCCGGGGCGTCAGTGTCCCGGCAAACTGCAACAGGGCATCCATGCACTGCCGCCGGTCTTTGGCTGATACGCTCCGGACATCCAATGCACCACCGAATTGCCCGGCGAACACATCCGGGTTCACCCCGGTTCCGTCGCACTTGTTCAGGAACACCACAAAAGGTACCTTTGCAGCGTTGAGGGTGTCCGAGAGATTGCAGGTGAACGTATCCAGAGGGGACGTGACATCCACAAGCAGGATCGCCCCATCCATCCCCCTTGCTATGATCTCCCTAGCAAAATCAAACCGTTCCTGGCCCGGGGTGCCATACACATGGATTAAAACGTTATCCAGCTGCACTCGCCCGAAATCGAGGGCCACCGTGGTCGTACCCCCGGCACAGTTCGCCTCCACATGGGTTGAGGCGGGATCCAGGGTCCGGATCAGGGTGGTCTTTCCCGCACCGAACGCGCCGAAAATAACGAGCTTGAACTTTTTTTGCCCCTCGTCCACCATTATCATACAATGTTATTGGAAGAGCTGTTTACCGTTTCGGTCGGCGGTCAGGACAGAAGAGAGTGAAAGGCTGGAAAACACAAAAAAAGGGACGGGTATTGGGATATTATACTGCAAGATAGTCGGCCGGGGTGGGCATAACTTCTTTTAAGCCCTTGCGCTTGCGGATACCGACAACAACTTCCTTGACCATGTTGTTGGGAACCAGTTCGAACCCTGCGAACTCGGTGTTCCACATGGCACGACCTTCGGTTGCTGACCGGATGTCTCCGGCAAACCCGAAGAGTTCGGCAACCGGAGCCTTGCCGACTACCGAGATGGTATCGCCCTCGCTTGTCATATCAAAGACCTGGCCACGCCGTCCCTGAATCTGGGAGGTTGCTGCTCCCATCTGGTCCATCGGGACGGTGATCTGGAGTTTCTGGACCGGCTCTAAGAGCGAGTCGCCGGCGATTAACATACCGCCTTTGATGGCCCCACGGACTGCGGGGATGACCTGGGCTGGACCACGGTGGATTGCATCCTCGTGGAGCTTGACATCGGTGAGGGTCATCTTGAGGTTCTGGACCGGCTCATCAGCGAGCGGGCCGCCGGCGAGTGCTTCATGGATACCCTCGATGACAAGTTCCATCGTCTCGTTGAGGTACTGGATACCCTTGGTCCTGT
>Ga0265296_1000796_pt1 | contig 42100 bp, 33 predicted proteins | sample MunlanPumphouse1_FD_189073 | JGI IMG/M metagenome (GOLD analysis project Ga0265296, IMG submission 189073) | Groundwater microbial communities from a municipal landfill in Southern Ontario, Canada - Pumphouse #1 | ecosystem: Environmental > Aquatic > Deep subsurface > Groundwater | place... | reverse complement strand
CGGCCGGACCGGGTGATGAACGTCTTTAAGTACCCCACGCCCAATTCGGTCATGTTCTGGGACATCATCGTCTTGAACGGTTATCTGGTGCTGAACATCATTATCGGCTGGAACGTGCTGGAGTGCGAACGCCACTCGGTGGCGCCGGCCAAGTGGATCAAATTCCTGAGTTACGTGTCCATACCCTGGGCCGTCTCTATCCACACGGTAACCGCGTTCCTGTACGCCGGCCTCCCCGGGCGGGGTTACTGGCTCACCGCGGTCATGGCCCCCAGGTTTCTCTCTTCGGCCTTTGCCGCGGGTCCCTCGCTGCTGATCCTGCTGTGCCTGCTTGTCCGCAAGTTCACCAAGTTTGACCCGGGCCGGGAGCAGATCCAGTCCCTGGCCAAGGTGGTCACCTACGCCCTCTTGATCAACGTCTTCTTCTTTTTCTGTGAAATTTTCACCGTCTTCTACAGCCAGATTCCGGACCACATGCTCCACTTCAAGTATCTCTTCGTCGGTTTGGACGGCAAAGGGCAATTGATACCCTTTATGTGGTTTTCCATCGTGGGCATGACCGCCACCGCCATCCTCCTGACCAATCCGAAGCTGCGGAAGAATGAAAACATCCTGGCGGCCCTATGCGGCATGGTGATCATCACCACCTGGATCGACAAGGGCCTGGGGTTGATGACCGGCGGCTTCGTCCCCAATCCCATGGAGAAGGTGACGGAATACTGGCCCACCGCGCCGGAAGCCCTCATTGCCCTGGGGATATGGGCCATGGGATTTCTGGTTCTTACCCTGCTGTACAAGGTGGCCGTATCCATCAAGGAAGAGCTCAAGGCCTGACAAGGGCGTCTCGCCGGGGCCTATTCGGGGTCCCCGGTTTTTAATATGTAAGAGTGTAAATTCAAGGGAGGTAAAGCTTAATGTCCTGGCGGGTAGAAGTCGACACTGACAAGTGCACCGGGGATGAAGAATGCGTCAATGTTTGTCCGGTGGGCGTTTTCGAGATGCAAGATGAAAAGGCAGTCCCCGTAAATGAGGATGAGTGCCTGGGCTGCGAAAGTTGCGTCGAGGTTTGCCCCTCTGCCGCAATTACCATCACCGAAACCTAAAGCGCTTATTGTTCTTGATTGGAAACGCCGGTCTGGGCCCAGGCCGGCGTTTTTTTATTCGTAGTTGATAACGTCTGTAGAAGGGCGTGGGGAGCAGCGCGGGGTTTAAACCCGTCCCTACGGCCTTGACCCTTCCCCCCCAATAAAATTTACTTCTTTAAGGGATTCACCAGGTGGATGGGCACCGGGGAGTTGGTGATGACCTTTTTGGCCACGCTGCCGAATTCGGTGCTGATCCGGTCCATATCCTCCGCGCCCCGGCCATGGGTGGTCAAGACCACCATGTCCGCCTTCTCCTCTTTGATGGCCTTGATGATCTCGGTGGCCGCGTCCCCCTGGACCAGCCGGACTTCCAGGGCCGGGCAGGCCTTCAATTCCGCGGCGCAGACGCTCTCCAGCTTCTTCTTGGCATGATCCATTTCCCATTTCTGGAAATGTTGCAGGTGTTCCTGGGTGGGCTCCCCATAGGCCCCAAAATGGCTCAGCAAATCCACGCCCACATAGAGCACGATGACTTTGGCTTTATACTTCTCCGCCAGTGATTCCACGTTTTTCGCGGCTTTGATCGAATTCTTGGACAGGTCCGTGGGCCACAGGATGGTGCGCACTTCCATGAGTAGGTTCCTCCTCGCTAAATGTGCCAATCATTATAAGCACGCTTGGCGGGGGAGGAAAGGAATTTTGGAATTTCTTCTTTTTTTTCTTAGGGAATAGAACGGGCAAAAGAAAAATGCCAGGGGAACCGGTAGTTAACCGGCATAAAGTTGCGTGAGCACCGATTGGAGAATACCGGTGGGCCCGCCGGGAGCAAATTCAGGCAAGGGCACACGTTCCCCGGTGGGCCGATGGCCGGCCGCGACCCCTAAACCGCCCCAGCCAAGCCCGGCTCTACTCTGGGTTCCCAGGGAAAGCCCCGGGAACCGGAAAATGAGGGACCCTCCTTCAGTTAGCAGGCCGGCGGTTGAAGCCTTTCTCGAAAAATATCTTGCTGGCTAGCCAACTAACTGATATATACCATACCAGGGTATGGTTGATTAATTAGCGGCTGGGCATCCTGGTTATCTTAAAAGTCCATGCTTTGATGAATCGGGGCGTGGGCTTGAGATCCGGAAAGGGCCGGTTAGCGGCCTTAAGCCCGTAAAGGGGGAGTAAAAATGGCTCTACGGGACGAAATCAAGGAGGAAATGCAACACAATATCCTAGCCAGGTTGAAGAAAATTGAAGGCCAGATTCGCGGCCTCCAAGGCATGGTCAGCGACGGCAAAGAATGTGAGCCGGTCCTCATCCAATTGCGGGCTGCCCAATCCGCCTTGAAATCGGTGAGCGCGATGGTTTTAAAGAGTTACTTGATGAAATGCTATGGCGAAGTTGGCTCCAAAGCCAGCCCGGAGGAGGTATTCCACAAGATGGAAAAGACGGTGTTGATGCTCACCAAGTTTATCGAAGCGTGACCAATTTAAAGCCGATGGGCGTTCAAGCCCGCCTTAAGGTCCCCTTTTTCGGGAATTGAGGACTGGGTCAAAGGAAGATAATTCGTTTTTTCCATGGAAGAGGAGTCTAATCATGGCTGATGCCAAAGAAAAAGCTGCCTTTATCTGTTCCCGGGATACTCTGGACGGGGCCTACCCCTCCCTGGTCCTGGGCATCAACGCCGCCAGGATGGGCATGGAAACCAAGGTTTTCTACACCTTCATGGGCGTCAACCTGGTCCGCAAGGGGGGTATCGAGAAAGCCAAGTTCATTCCCCCAGGGGTGATGGGGGCGGTGCCCGGCATGTCCACCATGGCCACGGCCATGATGAAGAAAAAGATCGAAAAGGCGCACATCCCCTCCCTGCCGGAACTCATGGAGGTGGCCCAGATTGAAGGGGTGGAGCTCATCGCCTGCCGGATGACCTACGACATGATGGAACTGAAAGATGAGGACCTGATCGATAATATCACGGTGTGGACTGCGGAACAGTTTCTCAAGTACGCCAAGGACGCCAACATCTGCCTGTTCACCTAAATAACGCCTGCTGACGACCCGGGCGCCATCAGCGCGGCCACGCCGCGGATGGCGCCCGGCCTTGGTCATGACCTGGGACACCTCTTAGCATCCTACCTGGCGGCGGCGCGGCCCTCGAGGTTTGTTTCAGGCGGCGGAGTTAACCTGCTGAGTCTCCCGGAAGGACAAGGCCGCGGTGGGGCAGCTCTCCACGCAGACGCGGCATTTGAGGCAATCGCCCCGGTTGGCCATGGCCGCCTGCTCTTTTAAGACCACCGGCGCCAGCTGCATGGGGCATTTCCGGGCGCAGAGGTTACATTGCGTGCATTTTTCCGGGGCCATGATTAGGGGACGCCGGTTTTTCCCCACCCAATTGGACATGGTGCCGATGGGGCAGAGATAGCACCAGGTCCGCTGTTGGAAAATTACGCCTAAAACCACTCCCACCGTGGTGGTGAGGGTGAGCAGCAGGACAAAAAAACCGCCGATGGCCCAGGGGTCCGGCCACAGCCGGATGATTTGCCAGGTGAGCATCCCCATAAGAAAGGCCATGACGCCCAGCCGCAGGGGCGCAGAGCGCAAAACCTGGGGAATCCTGCGCCGGGGGCTGACTTTAACCAGCAGGGCGTCTTCAAAAGAGCCCCGGGGGCAGAGCCAATCGCACCATTTCCGCCCCTGGAAGGCGGCCAAGCCCACGCCCAAAAGCATGCACACCGGAATGAAATAGCCGATGAGGGGATACAACCAGCCTGCTCCCAAAAGGATCAGAAAGGCCGTGCCCAGCAATATCTGTTTAAGGCCCCGGGCTTTTTGGGCCCGGACCCCCTTCTCTCTTCTCTCCTGCCGGGCTCTGGCAACACCGGAGCCTGGTTGTTCTTGAGCCAGCTCTCTGGCTCCGGTTGCGGGGTAGGTACTTGATGACATTTTCATAGCTCCATTCCTAGGGATTTAATATTGCTAATTTGCGCATTATGGCAACTTAAAATACCAAAAAAAAATTATTATTATTCCTCACTCCTGGTTACGGTCCTCCTGCTCCTGACCCCCGACCCGGGGCTCAGCATGGGTGATGGAGCCGGAGAGGCTGCCCCTGACCGCCAGGGCTTCCAGCAACACCTGGCGCATGATCCGGCAGGCTTCGACAATGTGCGGGGTGGCGAGCCGGTAATAGATGGCGGTGCCCTCCCGGCGGGCAAGCACAATGCCTTTTTGGCGCATCACCCCCAGGTGCTGGGATAGATTCGGCTTCGCCACCCCCAGGGCCTTGACCAGGGCGCCCACGGAGAGTTCTCCCCCTTTCAGGAGGTGGAGAATCTGCAGCCTTTTGGGATTGGCCAGGGTCTGGCAGATATCGGCCTGCATTTCCCAAAGCCGGGCCTCTTCTTGGGAAATCGCGTTGGGCTTCTTCGCCCCCACTTCCTTATTGTTGCGCATCATTGAAACAATGATAGTGCCGTTAGATTCCCTTGTCAAGCAGCAAATTCATATCAGGCAATGTCCCCCTGCTAGTTTTTTTGCTTTGACCTGGAACATCGAATTTTCCCAGCAGGCGCCGGAGCATTTTGCCGGCGCCAGGGCCCGAGGTTCTTTTGACAGTTTCTCTGATAGTGCCTATACTCAATAAAATAAGCATGAAGTTAAGCCGCTATCCTGGTCCTTTTACCAGGAGCAGCAATTGCCCTCGCTCCAGGCCGGCGCGAGGTCGCGTTTACGGAGTTTAGGTAATGGACCTGGCAGCTTGGGGACTGGATAAACTGGATTGGACCTTTTTCCTCGGCATTCTGAACATCGTCATCATTGACCTGATCCTGGCCGGGGATAACGCGGTGGTCATCGCCATGGCCGTGCGTTCCCTGCCCAGGCGGCAAAGGAAGTGGGGCATCATCCTGGGAGCGGGCGCAGCAGTGCTGCTGCGGGTGGTGCTCACCTTCTTCGTGGCCCAATTACTTGAAATATCCTTTATTAAACTGGCCGGCGGCGTGCTCATCGCCTGGATCGCGGTCAAGTTATTTCTGGAGGGCGCGCCCGAACAGGAGGACCGGGAGGTCCGGTCCCTGTGGCAGGCGATGCAGCTCATCGTCATCGCCGACATCACCATGAGCACCGACAACGTCTTGGCCGTGGCCGGGGCTTCCCACGGCAACCCCTTTCTCCTGATCTTCGGCCTGGCCCTTTCCATCCCCTTCGTGGTCTTAACCAGCAATTTGCTGGCCATGCTCATGGACCGCTATCCCGTTATTATTTATCTAGGCGCCGCGGTGTTGGGCCGGGTGGCCGGAGAAATGATCTTCACCGACCCTTGGGTGATGCGCTGGCTGCAAATGCCGGCTTGGTTCAACTACACCATGGAGGCGGTATTCGCCATCGGCGTCATCGTGGTGGGCAAACTGTGGATTAAGTTCGTTTTTCGCAAGGACGAGGAAACGGGACAGTCTCCGAACGGCTAGTCTCTCCCCACCGGAATCTGACGAGGTGCACACATGGCTATCCTGACTATTTCCCGGGAATACGGTAGCGGCGGCCGCGAGATCGGCAAACGGGTCGCGGCCCGTCTGGGCTACCGCTATGCCGACAAGGAATTGCTTTTTCAAGACCTGGAAAAAGGCGGTCCTCGCTGGGCGCGGGCGGCCCGGGAACTGGACGAGGTTTGCCCCACCGTCTGGGAGCGCTACGACTGGCAATACCGGGGCTATGTGGCTTTGGTGGAGTCCCTGGTCCTTACCTATGCCGCAGAAGATAAGGTAGTAATCATCGGCCGGGGGGGCTCTTTTCTGCTGGCGGGGATTCCTTTCTGTCTGCGGGCGCGGCTGGTGGCCCCCTTGGAAGTACGCCTCAAGCGCGTCATGGAGAGAGAGCGCTTAAGCCAAGTGGCGGCGGCGCGGCTGATTACCCAGGTGGACGGTGACCGGGCCTGTTTTATCAAGGCCAACTACGGCTCCGAGTGGGCAGAGAACCGGTTCTATGATATGACCCTGAACACCAGCAGTCTCGCCTATGACCAGGTGGAGGACATCCTGGTGGAGGCGCTGGGGGAAAAGGATCGCCTGGCCACTCCCGAAGCCAGGGCGGAGTTGGAGAACAAAGCCCTGGCCCACCGGCTCAAAGCCCGGGTAGCCACCGACCCACGGATCTTTGTCCCCACCCTGGAGGTGACCCTGAAAGAGGGGAACATCGTGGTCACCGGCATCATCCACCACCCCAAGGAATCCCATCTCTTGCAGGAAATTGCCAAAGAGGTTTGCGGGGATATCCCGGTGCGCCTGGATCTGCACCATCGGGTGTGAAGCCCAAAGGCATCGGTTCATACCTGTTGGTCTGTGCGGTCAATCTTTGGTAACTGCAGGCTTTGGTCCGCGCCGGCACAGGTTGGCAAGCTGTGCCACCTGGTGATTGGCGCCTGGGTCATTCATTCTCCTGCCATCGGCCCGGACGCGGGCAGCAGATACAGATAATAATTCTCAGCCGGCACCAGGCTGCGGGTGAATTTCTGCACCGGCATTACCGGGAATTCACCCGGAGGCAGCTCATGGTTTAACAACAACAGAACAGCTTTTTGTTGCTGACGGCTTAACTTCCTGGCCTGTTCCACTAATTCTCCGGGCGTCAAATCCGGTTTTCTCGCCTGATTCCAGACGATGAAAGAGCCCCAGCCCCGGCGGGCAGGGTAATAAAGGGGGCGGCCCAGGTAACCGGCCACGGAGGAGGAGGCGTCGTCCGCGTGGCCCACAATCAGCGCATTGTCTAATTCTTCCTTTTTAATAAAGGCGGCCACCTGTTTGCTCTCCGAAAAAGGGTAACAAAAATCCAGGGACCCGGCCCACACCCCGGCCACCAGGTGGACCGCCAGGAGAACGGTCAATACCCGGCTGCAGTTGGCCCGGCAGCAACCGGCCAGGGTTTGAAAAATAGTTGTGCGGGGGCAGGGCCCAAACCCTTGAGGCGGGCCAGGGGGCCCCTCTCCGGGAGACCCTCCCCTCCCCTGCCCGCACCCTGGGTCCGGCAAGGCCGATGACAGCCAGAGGCAGGCGATGAACAGCAGGTACAGGTGCCCGTGATGACGGAGGGAGCCGGGATATTTGCTGTAGGTGAAGGCCAGGATGCCGGCGGTGCCGGCAACATAAAGGAATAAAGGGAGGGGTTGCCGGTAAAAGAGCAAAATGCCGCAGGCCAAGATGATTACCGAGAGCAGGGCCTGCCAGCGGGGGTCATTGATGAAGTTGGTGCCCCAAAAATGATATTGGAGTGCAGGCAGGGGCACATAACTCTTCCAGACCGCGGCCAGGGTTTGGAGCAGGTAGGGGAAATCCAGGTCGAATTTCCAACCCACGGCAAAGCCGGAATCAGCGGGGGGCATAAGCTGGAGCACGGAAAGGCCGGCGCCCAGCAGGACTATAGCCAACGCGGCCATGGCCTGCCAGGTCCCCGCAGCCGGGTCCCGGAGCGCGGCCAGGAAGAGAATGCCCCCCAGGGCCAGGGCCAGCAGCAAGCCGTAAACGCTGGTCTGGCAGAGAAGAAACAGAATCAGGCCCAGTAACAAAAAATTTCTCGGGCAGGAGCGGCAGAAGATCGCGCAAAAAGAAAAGAGTCCCAGGACTCCCAGGGCGTAGTTGCGGCTGATGACCGCGTATTCATAGAAGGGGAAATAGCCCAGGATGAACAAGAGCTTTTGCAGCCGGGTGAAGGGGGCATATTTGAGAAAAAGGTAAACCGCGGAGAAGGCCAACAGCAGGTGGAGCAGTTGCATACCCAGGGGGTGGCGGGTGACGCGGCTGAGGAGAAAGAGGCCCAGGTGCCAGAGGCAGGGATGGCCTTCGTAACGGAGATTCCGGAAGAGTTCCGGGAGCGACGGGCTCTCGGTGGCCAGGAGCCAGGCCTGCCATTCGTCCTGCCACATCTCGTGGCGGAGCAGGAGGATGAGGACCAGGAAGAAATAGGCCAAGACCGCGGGCAGAAGGAAAGCGGCGCTTTCGTCCGCCGGGGTTTGGCTGGGAGTCATGTGGCCCGACACAGGTTCCATGCCCGGGAGATTATCAGATAAAAGAGCTTGGGAGAAGGCCGGTGAGTTGGCCGCATGCGGCTGGCGGCCAAGCCGGGTGGCCGAAGCAGGAGCTTCGGCGCAAATTTGCGTTCCCAAGCAGTAATTCATGAGCCTTGGCTCACCCGAAACTATGAAAAGACTTGTGGAGCGGGCCTCCGTGCCCGCCGCGGCCCCAGGCGGCCAGGGATGGCCGCCCCACCGGCCATGGCAGTTTTATTGACCCTTCAGCTGCCTTGACCTTGAACTTTGAACCTTGAACTTTTCGGAACAGGAGCTTGGGAACAAGTTCAAGGGCGGCCCGATTGACCTTGTTTTTACCGCTCACTGCTTACTGCTCACTGCTCACAGGCCTGTGGCCCTCCCCACACAAAAACCTGGTCGATCAACTCCCCGTGGCTACCAGCGCGGGCTGGTAAAATTTCCGGGAGTATTCCTTGACCATGCGGCGGGCGCTAAAAGAGGCCCCCAGGCTCTTCATGGCCTCCTTCATCTTCTTCACCCAGCCCACCGGCACGCCCTGATCATTCACCCGGTAGTAAAGGGGGATGACCTCCTTCTCCAAAATGTCATAGAGGGCCCCGGCGTCCCGGGCATCCCGGTCCTCCCCTTCTTCCCCGCCGAAGGCCCAGCCGTTTTCGCCGTTAAAGCCTTCCAGCCACCAGCCGTCCAGGATGCTCAGATGGAGTACGCCGTTCATGGCGGCCTTCATGCCGCTGGTGCCGCAGGCCTCCAGGGGCGGCAGGGGGTTGTTGAGCCAAACGTCCACGCCGTGGACCAGGTATTGGGCCATCTGCTCCCCATAGTCTTCCACGAAGGCGATCCTGCCCCCCAGGGCCGGGTCCCGGGCAAAATTGAAGATTCGCTGCAGGATTCTCTTCCCCGGATCATCCGCGGGATGGGCCTTGCCCGCGAAGATAATCTGCAGGGGCCGCCAGTCGTCATTGAGGAGCTTTTTCAAGCGCTCCAGATCATGAAAAATCAGGTCCGCCCGCTTGTAGGTGGCGAAACGCCGGGCAAAGCCGATGGTCAGGGCGGAAGGGTCCAACAAAGAGCCCCCGGCCACCACATTGCCCAAGCCCACATGGTTTCCCACCCACCGCTGCCGGGTTTGTTCCCGGATGTAGTTGATCAGCTTAATTTTCTTCCTGTAATGCAGGCCCCAGAATTCCCCATCGGTGATTTCTTCCACCATCTGCCAGACTTCGGGGCGGTCGTGCTCCTCCAGCCAGTCGGGCCCCAGCCGGCATTCGGAGCAGCGGAGATGGATTTTGGCATCAATCCAGGTAGGCACGTGCACGCCGTTGGTAATATGGCCGATGGGGACCTCATCCACCGGCAGGCCGGGCCACAGGGATTGCCACATGCGGCGGGCCACCTCTCCGTGCTTCCGGCTGACGCCGTTATGATACGCGGACAGGCGCAGGGCAAACGCGGTCATGTTGAAGCCCGCGTTGGGGGGGTCCGTGGGCGAGGTGCCCAGTCGCAAAAAATCATCCCGATCCAGCAGGGGGTAACAGTTGCAAATATATTTATCCACCAGGTCGAAGGAAAAGACGTCGTGGCCTGCGGGCACCGGGGTGTGGGTGGTAAAGACCGCAGTGGCGCGCACCTCTTGCACCGCGTCTCCATAATCCATCCCGGCCTCCACCCGCTCCCTGATCTTCTCCAGGAGGGCAAAGGCCGGATGGCCCTCATTCATATGGAGGACGGAATGCTTGATGCCCATCCGGGCCAGCATCTCGCTGCCGCCGATGCCCAGGACGATCTCCTGGAGCAGGCGCTGTTCCACATCGCTGATATAAAGATGGTTGGAGATCCGCCGGTGCGCGGGGTCATTGATTTCTATGTCGGTATCCATCAGGTACAGGGGGATGCGGCCCACCAGCACCTGCCACACCGCCACGTGGATGGGGGGGTCGGTAAAGGGCACCTGGACGATGAGCTGGGCCCCCTGGCCATCCAGAACCCGGGTGATGGGCGAGGCATCCCGATCCAGGATTTCGTCCACGCTTTCCTGCCAGCCGTCGGCATTAATCTTCTGATGGACGTAGCCGTCCGGATACATGAAACCCACGGCCACCATGGGAATTCCCAGGTCGCTGCATTCCTTGAGGTGGTCCCCGGCCAGAAAACCCAGGCCCCCGGCATAAAAGGGCAGGGAATGGTGCAGCCCGTACTCCAGGGAGAAATAGGCGATGGGCAGGCATTCGGTGGGAATAATGTTTTCCGTAAACCAGCAGACCTGGGTCTGGGTCAACCGCCGGAAATCGGCCAGGACCGCGTCGTAGTGACGCAGATATTCCTGGTCGGCGGCCGCGGCCTCCAGAGATTCCCGGGGCAGCTGGTGCAGCAACTTTACCGGGTTATGGCCGGTGGCCTTCCAGGCCATACGGTCCAACCTCTTGAAAACCATGCGGGCTTCCGGGTGCCAACTCCACCAGAGATTGAAGGCCAGCTCCCCCAACCCGGCGATTCTTGCCGGCAGAAAGGGAAAGCGACTTTGGAGATCATCCATGGTTCTTTCCTTTGAAAAGTTCAAAGTTCAAGGTTCAAGGTTCAAAGAAAATGTCAGATAGGCTCTGATCGCCGTGAAAGGCCGCTTAAAACAGATTTTCATGATTAAGGGAGGAGCCAAAGGCTCATTGCCGGCTGCCAAAAGGATTATGGGAGAGGGCCCGGGGGCAAACGGCTCCTCCGTCCTTGCCCGCCACCGCACTTGCTTAAAAATAAGACCTGATCAAAGGAACGCAAGAGCCGGGGGGTCCGTTAAGTGTCTGGTGGATATGCGCCTGACAGCCCGGCGCTAGTTCTTCATCACGGCGATTGACTGCCGGCAGAAGGTGCTTATTTTTTGATTGCCGGGAGGAAGGTTTCCATGAAAGTTCTGGTGGTTTATTACTCCATGTACGGGCACGTGCTGCAAATGGCCCGGGCGGTGGAGGCGGGAGTCAAAATGGTGCCGGGAGTGGACGCGGTTTTGCGCCGGGTCCAGGAATTCGAGGACCTGGAAAAAGATATACCCAAACATGAACACGCCCTCGCGGTCTGGAACCGCCAGCAGGATATTCCGGTCTGCACTCTGGAGGACCTGAAGGGAGCGGACGGCATCGTGTTCGGCACGCCCACCCGCTACGGCAACATGAGTGCGCAGATGAAGCGGTTGTTCGACTCCACCGTCAAGTTGTGGTTGGAGGGAGTCTTTGAGGGGAAGCCTGCAGGGGTCTTTACGTCCACGGCCACCACGCACGGGGGCCAGGAGACCACCTTATTGACCATGATGCCCCCTTTGCTGCACCTGGGCATGATCATTGTCGGGGTCCCCTATTCCACCCCGGGGATGCTGCACACCGAGGCGCGGGGCGGCACCCCGTACGGGGCCTCAACGCTGGCGGGGTCCGGCAATGAATTGCAACCCGCGCCGGAAGATTTGGCCATTGCCCAGGCCCTGGGCCGGCGGGTGGCGGAAGTGGCGAAGAAACTGCGCGGTTGATAGTGAGCAGCAAAATAACTGTTTCATTTCTTTACTGCTCACTGCTTACTCGAAGATAGGAGGCCTAAATGACCAAGATGGAGCGGTTAAAGGCGGAGGCAAGGGAAACGGCCACCTTACGGGGACACAGGCTAGGGGGGTTTCAAGCTGCGGCCATCAGTGGAGAGGCCTCTGCTGAGGAACTGAGGCCCGGGGCCACGGCGGTCTGCGACATTTGCGGCGCCCTGGTGGTGGTGGACCCGGCGCCTGCTCCGGGGGAGCCGGAGATTCTCGGGGAGGGCGTCGATCGGGACTGCACCGGGATCGACCAGGAGTGGCACGAGACGGCCTAAAAGCTAATCTTTTCCCAGTCAACGTCCTATAATTTTTGCCCAATGGTGGTCGGGACGAGAAGATTTGAACCTTGAACCTACTGTTCCCCATGCATGACAGAGGACAGAAGAAAAACCTAGACACGATCAAACTCTGCCGGATTTATGACCAAAATTAGGTTGATAAGCATGATAACTAACCAGACATAGAAACACCCCCCCTGGGTGGGGGGAAAACTTTTAGTAAACGATTTTTGGCCCCGGTGGTTTGAGCAACGGGGCTTTTCTTTTTTTTATTGACAGCAAGAAATAAGGTGATTATAAATCCATTAGTGTATTTATTAAATTGGAGGTTGGGGTTATGATCTTTGGTAAAAAGGCCGTGATCGCCTTAACCGGGGTGTCGACGCGGCAAGTGGAGCATTGGGCCACCACCGGGGTAGTCAGACCCTCCATTCCGGCCGCGGGCAAGGGGACCCGGCGGGGATATTCCTTCAAAGACCTGGTGGCCTTGCGGGTGGCCAAAAGGCTCAAGGATGAAGGGATAAGCCTGCAAAAAATCAGGAAGACGCTATTTTACCTGAGAAAGAACTTTCCCGAGAAGAAAGAACCCCTGGCCGAACTGCGTTTTCTGACTGATGGGAAAGACCTGTTTGTCTTAACCGCTGACCCTGATGTGGCCTTAGACGCCCTGAAGAGGCAATTTATCTTTTCCCTGGCCCTGGGGGAAATCATCGAAGGACTCCAGGGAGAGCTGAGGAAGCTGGCAACCCCCAAGGAGGAAAGGCTGATGGTGGCAGGTCGGTCCTTTACCGTCGTGTTGACCCCGGACCTGGAGGATGGCGGCTTTACGGTGCAATGCCAGGAGGAGCCGGCGGCTATTTCCCATGGAGAAACCGAGCAAGAGGCCCTGGATAATATTATTGACGCCCTGGAACTGTGTTTAGAACATGAGCAGGAGTTGCAGGCCGCCAAAGCCGGGGAAGCCCAGGCGGTATGAGCTACACCGCCAAGCAATTAATACGTGCTGCTAAGAAGTTTGGCTATGAAGTTAAAGAAGGGGGTAAGCATACCCTGGTTTATGACCCCACAACCGGGCGGCGCATAACCACAATTCAGAGAGGTTTTATCCCCAAGGGGACCTTGAACGCTATCCTCAAGCAGATGGGGATTACTGAAGGTGAGCTAAAGAAGTTACTCTAAATTCTTAGTCAGACGGAAGCATTCTCTGCCATGGGCAGCGTAAACCAGAAGGTGCTGCCCTGGCCGGGGGCGCTGTCCGCGCCGATTTCGCCGCCGTGGGCCTCGATGATGTTCTTGGCGATGGAGAGCCCCAGGCCCGTCCCTTCCCGGATACTACCGGGGACCCGAAAATACTTGTTAAAGATCTGCGCTAGATATTCCTGGGGTATCCCCTCCCCGGTGTCGGCCACCTCGAATCTGACGAATCCCTCCCCAGGCAGGGTGCGGACCTCGATGGCGCCGCCGCCGGGGGTGTGCCGGATGGCGTTGGTGATCAGGTTGGCAAAGACCAGTTCCAGGTGATCGGGATCGGCGAAGACCTCTTCGCATAAAGGGGATAATTTTGGGGACAGGGTGAGCCCCCGTTCCTCGGCTATTAGGCGGTGCTGCTCGATGACGTTTTCCACCAGGGGAAAGATGCGGACGTTGACCCGCTGCAGTTCAATCTTGCCGGCCTGGATGCGGACGATATTGAGGGTGTCGTCCACCAGATTCTGGAGGCGCTCGCAGTCCTCCCGGGCCGCATAGAGAAGATCGAGCTGTTTTTCGGTGAGGGTCGCTCCCAGCTGTTCCAGGAGGATATGCACCGCCATGTGCAGGGAGGTGAGGGGCGTGCGGAACTCGTGGGCCAGGGTGCCCATCAGGTTCCGGCTCATGTCGTCCAGTTTACTCAGCAGGGTGACGTCCCTGAGGACCAGGGTAATACTGGCCAGGCTCCCGGTATGGTCGAAGATGGGCGCGGCCTGGGCCAGATAATAGCGTTCCGCGCCCGCGATGGTAGTTTTAACCGCTTCCCCGATGACCTCGGGGATATAGGGGCCTTTGCCGAAGGCCACGTGGTCCCGGGCCTTGTCCACCGCCGCGGCCAGGTGGGGGTGGGAAATCTGCAGGAAGGCCGGGAGGGAGCCGGGGATGGCGGGTCCCAGGAGAGACTCCGCGGCCCGGTTCATGCTCAGGACCTTGCCGTCCAGATCCAGGGAGACCACGGGGTCGGGAAAACTGTCAATGGCCGCCTGGGAGGCTTGCTGGGAGAGAAGCAGCTCACCCAGGGAACTGGCGCGGTAGCGCTCCAGGCTGTCGGTCATGGTGTTGAATTCCCGGGCTAACGCGGCAATCTCATCCGTGCCCTCCACCCGGGCCCGGACCGCCAGGTCCCCCTCTTTGATGCGCCGGGCAGTCTGGGTGAGAACCGCGAGGGGGCGCACAATCTTGCCGGTTAAAACCATGGAGGCGATAATCCCGGCCAGGGCCGCCACCATGGCCGCCAGGGTGATCAGGGTGTCCAGTCGCCGGGAGATCCGGCGCACCTCGTCGCTTTTTCTCACCATGGCGTCCTGGTTCATGGCCAGAATGACCTCGGCCCCCTCCTTGACCGCCAGAAACTTCGGGTAGAGCCGGGAGAAGTAGGATTGCTGCAAGGCCTCCCCGGGGGGCTCTTGTTGAAACTTATCATACAGGGCTGCGTATTCCCGCCAGGTGGCGCTAAGGGCTTCAGTGGCCTCATGTTCACCAGGTTCGGTGATATTTTTCTTCTGGACCTCCAATTCCGCGTCAAAAATTTTCCGGTTGGGTAAGGCCAACTGCCGACCCTCTGCCATCCGTCCCAGGGCCATGAACAGGGCCGCGGAATCCATCCTTTCGATGGCCTCCTTCATCCGTTGGGTCGCCAGCACGCTGCGGTAATTGTCCGTGAGGATCTTCGCCGACGCGGACCCCAGCCGGTCGATGGTGGTGATGGCGATCACCCCCAGGAGGATGAGGGCCAGGGCCATGGGGGCCTGGGCGAGGAGGATCTTGTTTTTGAGCAGCATCTTAAAGGCCCGTTTTCCGTTTTTCGTTTTTCGTTAAAGGACGATCCGGGGGTGACAGATCAACCTTTTAGGCAAAGTATTGGTGGGCAGTGCCCACCCTGACGCTAACTTAAAGGCCGTTTTTCGTTTTGCGTTTATATGAAAATGCCCCTGGTGGGGCGGGCCTCCGGGCCCGCCCATCTCAGGGCGGCCAGAGACGGCCGCCCCACCATTGATAAGAGCCTGTGAAGGCTCAACTTGCATTCATAGATATTTATGTTTGCGTCTTTCTTTGCGCCTTGGCGTCTTGGCGTGAGGTTTCCAATCACTCTTCCTCTTCGAAGGAAACGATATGCACGTCGAAGCCCGCGGCTTCTTCAATGAGCCGGTAAGCCGCGGAACGGCCCAGGAGTTTGCGCCACCAGGGCTCTTGCGAGCGCCCGATAATAATATGGCCCACCCCGTGGGAGCGGGCGAAGTCCAGGAGCGCGGGCACCGGGTCTTTAGACTTAAGCCGGATAATTTCTCCCCCCAGTTCCCGGGCCTTCTGGATATTGTCCAGGAGTTGGCGCTGGATGCCGGCGTCAATCTGGGTGGGGGCGTCGCCCGGGGTTTCCACGTGGACCACGAACCAATGGGTATTGAGCCGGCCCGCCATGCGGGAGCCCTTGCGCAGGAGGGTGTTGGCCCGGGGCGAGGCCGAGGCCATGCAGACCATCACCCGGCCGGAGACTTTAGCCCGGGCTGCCCCGGCCTCTCCCGGGGCCCCGGCCGCGGAACCACGCTCCAGGCTTTCCGCCACCTCCAGGAGGGCCAGTTCCCGGAGTGAGGAAAGGTTGGCCGCCTTGAAAAAATGGGCCAGGGCCCAGGGAATCTTGTCATCCGCATAAATCTTGCCGCTCCGCAGGCGTTCCATCAGGTCTTCCACGGACAGGTCCACGGTCACCACCTGATCGGCCTCTTTGACAAAGGTGTCCGGGATGGTCTCCCGGACCACCACCCCGGTGGCCCGCTCGATCAAGTCGTTCAAACTCTCCAGGTGCTGAATATTGAAGGCGCAGATAACATTAATGCCCGCCTGGACGATTTCCTGGATGTCCTGGTAACGTTTGCGGTGGCGGCAGAGAGGCACGTTGGTGTGGGCCACTTCGTCGACGATGGCGATGGCCGGACGCCGGGCCAGGACCGCGTCCAGGTCCATCTCCTCGACGATGATACCCCGGTATTCGAACTGCTTCCGGGGGATTACTTCCAGCCCCTCAATCAATTCCGCGGTCTCGGCCCGGCCGTGGGTTTCGATGTAGGCCAGGACCACGTCCACCCCGCGCTGCTGCAGGGCATGGGCCTCTTTGAGCATGCGCACGCTTTTGCCCACGCCCGCGGCAAAGCCCAGGTAAATCTTCAGCCGCCCCCGTTTGGCGCGTTCCAGAAGATGTAAGAAGTCTTGGGCCCGGTTTGTCTCGGCTGTCATTGCGATTAATATCCGTTACGCCGTAAATAATTGCGCTTCGATAAAGCGTATTCAAATATCCTAGGTGCTCATAAGATTGCTGATAAATGGCAGGTATAGCGTTTTGCTTCTTTGCGTTTTCACGATGTCGAAGTGTCTTGACGCTGCCTCGGCCTTCTTGGCTGATGCCCCTTGTCTCAAAAAATCTTTTCCTTGGTAACCAGCCGGTGCAACTGCGCCTGCAGGCCCGGGGGAACCGAGGTGAAGTGGATGAGGTAGCGTTTGCCTGACTCTTCGAGGGGGTGCATCACTTTAGCGTACACCTCCGGCGCTTTTTCCTCGCCGGTCTCCAGCTCAAACCGCAGCACAATGTTGGTGTGTGCCGGTAACGGGCCGGTGATCTCAACCACTGCACGCCGGTGGGCAAGGCTGACCAAGGTCCCGGGCTCCATCTGCTCGTCGAGACGCTTGCCGATCAGCCTCGCGTAGGCAAAGGCTAACGGTTCGGCCAAAACGTTGCAGTCCTTTTCCTCAACCTCGAGGGATAGTTCCGGGTGGTTATTATGCCCCAGCAGATCATGACATCTGATGGCCCTCCGCATACCTTTGGCATGCACCTTGACCTCGTCACCCAGGATGAGGCCGGGGTTGGCGGCGCTTATTAGGGTGGGGGAGACCAGCACCTGCCCGCCTACCGTGAAACTCTCGATACGCGCGGTCAGATTGACCGTCTGCCCGATGACACTGTACTTGGATCGCTTCGTCGAGCCGATGTTGCCCAGCACCACCTCTCCGGTATGCACCGCAATCCCCATCTCGATTTCGGGCCACCCCCTTTGGAAATTATGTTCATTAACTATCCGCATCGTTTTCTGCATTTCGAGGGCGCAGCGGACGGCACGCGGGGCCGCATCTTCTAATGGTAAGGGGGCGCCAAAAAGCACCAGGATGGCATCGCCGATGATATCGTCGATGGTGCCGCCATGTTGTTGGATAATCTCGATCATGGCGGAAAGGTAATGGTTCAACAAGGCAACCACGATGGTAGGATCAAGCCGTTCGGACAGCGCGGTGAAGCCGCGTAAATCTGACCACAGCAGCGTAACCTCTCGCTTTTCTCCACCCAGTTTGAGCCCTTCGGGCATATCGAGGAGCACTCCGACAACATCGTCGCTCATATAGCGGCCAAAGGTCTCCCGGATAAACCGGTTGCGGCGTTTGAGCTGTTTGTTCAGATCCAGAAGTTGCTCCCGGGAGTCCTTGAGCTGCTGGGTCATACTGTTGAAGGCGGTGGAGAAATCCCCCATGAAATCAACTTGCTGCTCCAAATCCCCCCCGGCGATCTGTTGGGTCTTCCAGGTGAGATGCCGGAGATTTGACTGGAGGGCCTTGAAGGAATGGGACACGGCCATGCGGCTGAACACAGGGCGAACATCCAGTTCACCTTGAGCAATCTGCTCCATAGCCTCAGTGAAGGTAGCAAACTCGACGAGGAAGCGATTCACATAAGTAAATAGCTGCCGGAGCTCGTTGTTCGGGAGATCCTCAGGGATGGGGATTGGCTGCGGGACTTTCCCGGTGCGCAGGTAATGAAACGCCGCCGTAATCTTATCAATGAGTTCCCTTTCAACAGAAATCATCACCAGGCCTCATTTGAGGACCACCGTAAAACGGCAGACACGGCCGCCTGAGCCCCAGCAGTCCACTTCCTTGACGTGGAAATCCTTTCCTGAATATGCCAGCAACAGGCCGGCAATAAATCCCTCATCATAGATGCAAACTTCCTCCGCACAAACTGGAATGCCTGAGCAATCAAGATCCTCGGCCACCGTAACTACAAAAGAGTTCGTCTCGAGGTCGGCCGATTCGACGCGGAAGATGCCGATGCCCAGCTCCTTCATGGTCCGCTGGATATCGGCAAAGAAGCTGGCCAAGTCCTCATTCTCGGAGAGCACATTTTCGCAGTACGCTTGACCGGCCTTCTTGCCGGCCTCGAAGAAAATCCGGTCAGCATTTTCGACCCCAAAATCCCGGATGAGGACATCGCGCAGTGTGAACTGCATCAGGCGATACACAGCCACGTTCACCATGGGACCGAGATTTGGGCGGCCTTCTTCGATATCACCCAGCATGCTCCAGGTGAATTGGCTTTCGTCCCGTTCTTCTTTAAACATATGTCACTCCCCTCCTTCCAAGTTAACCACCGCTGCTCCCCCGGCGATCTGGACATCGCTTTGTTGTTCCCCTTAAAAAGCATAGATCCTTCGATTGGTCAACGGGTAGCTCATTTATTAATGTCTCTGATCAGCTTTGCGAAGCTATTTGCTATGGATAGAATAAGCAGACTGAATAACTGCTAACTTGCCAATATGTGCACTATTTCCGAAGGAACGATATCATATGTCTGCTACTTTCTATTTCTTAATCACCTGCTTGAGAACCCATGTGCGTCCCCAAGCAGTAATTCATGAGCCCTTGGCTCACCCGAAACTATGAAAAGACTTGTGGAGCGGGCCTCCGTGCCCGCCGCGGCCCCAGGCGGCCAGGGACGGCCGCCCCACCGGCCATGGCAGTTTTATTGACCCTTCAGCTGCCTTGACCTTGAACTTTGAACCTTGAACCTTGATGACCTGGTAAAAAGTCGAAATTTCCAAAAATCGTCAATTTAAGTGGCTGATCTTATTGAACGCGATTAGGGGAAATCAGCATATTTTTGACTTTTTACAATGCCATCAACCTTGAACTTTTCGGAACAGGAGTTTGGGGTCTGAATGAAAAATATCCAGCGAGCATTATCTGCTCACCGCTCACCGCTCCCCTCCTAGGGCCGTCCGAATTGCCGGTCCAGGGCCAGGTTGAGCAGGAGGACGTTGACCCGGGGCTCTCCCAAAAAGCCCAGGTCCCGGTCCTGGATATAATTCCGAAGCACGGCCTCGATGCGTTCCGGAGAGACCTTCCGGGCCTGGGCCACCCGGGCCGCCTGCCAGCGGATACCGGCCGGAGAAAGATGGGGGTCCAGGCCGCTGGCCGAGGCGGTGAGGAGTTCCCCGGGAACCGGAGAAGCCGACCCGGGATTTTCTTTTTTCAAGGTCTCCAAATCACTTATAACACGATCCCGCAATTTCTGGGAAGTGACCCCGTAATTCGACCCGCCCGAGGCCATGGCGTCGTAGGTCTTGTCACCCGCGGCGGATGGCCGGGATTGAAAATAGGCGGGATGGGAGAAACGCTGGCCGATGAGCTCAGACCCCACCACCCGGCCCCGTTCATCTTTAACCAGGCTGCCGTTAGCCTTGTCAGGAAAGAGAAGCTGGGCCAGGCCGGTTACCAGCAGGGGATAAGCCACCCCGGTGAGGATCAGGGTGAAAACCGCGGTCCGGCAGGCGATGATGAAAGTTCGCAACATTTCCTTCTCCTTGAGTTCCTTCAAAAAGTCGCTAAGTTATCATTCTGAGGGAGCGAAGCGACCGAAGAATCTATCGAGCGCTTCATAATTTCCATGACGTTTAAAACTCCAATTTTTCCCCACTTTTCTAAAGGGGGGCAGGGGGGATTAATAAGCGCCTGATAATCCCCCTAAATCCCCCTTTAAGAAAGGGGGACTTAAAAAACCGGATTAAAACCGGGCTCCATTTAATACCCCAAAACTTTTGAATCGCGACCATAGATTCTTCGCTGCGCTCAGAATAACAGATGCCTAGTTGCAAGGGACTCTCCTAATCTATTTTAAGCCCATGCCCGCCAACATCAGGTCAATGAGCTTAATCCCCGCGAAGGGGGCGATAATTCCGCCCACCCCGTAGACCAGGAGGAGCCGCCGCAGCAGCACGGCCGCGCCCAGGGGCCGGTAGCGCACCCCTTTCAAGGCCAGGGGGATGAGCAGGACGATGATGATGGCGTTAAAAATGACCGCGGCGAGGATGGCGCTGTGGGGAGAGGCCAGATTCATGAGATTGAGGGGCGCGATCTCCGGATAGACCGCCACGAACATGGCCGGGAGGATGGCAAAGTACTTGGCCACGTCGTTGGCCACGGAAAAGGTGGTCAGGGCTCCCCGGGTCATGAGCAATTGTTTGCCCACTTCCACCACCTCCAGGAGCTTGGTGGGATCGGAGTCCAGGTCCACCATGTTGCCCGCCTCTTTGGCCGCCTGGGTGCCGGTGTTCATGGCCATACCCACGTCGGCCTGGGCCAGGGCCGGGGCGTCGTTGGTGCCGTCCCCGGTCATGGCCACCATCTTGCCCTTGGCCTGTTCCTCCTTGATGAGGCGCATCTTCCGTTCCGGCGTGGCCTCAGCCAGGAAGTCGTCCACCCCTGCTTCCCGGGCGATGGTGGCCGCGGTGCGGGGGTTGTCCCCGGTGACCATCACCGTCTTGATGCCCATGGCCCGGAAGCGCTCGAATCGCACCTGGATATCCTGCTTGATGACGTCCTTGAGGTAAATGACCCCCATGACTTTATTCCCTTGGGAGACCACCAGGGGGGTGCCGCCGGCGTCGCCGATACCGTCGATGACGAACGCCAGTTCCCCGGGGATCACGCCCCCCTGGGAGCGGACATATTCCATAATGGCATCCCCCGCGCCTTTGCGGACGCTGAGGGCGCCCGCGTCGCAGCCGCTCATGCGGGTGTTGGCGCTGAAGGGGATGAACTGGGCGTCAGGGAGCTGTAAATCCGCGGCCGTCAGCCCGTAATTCATTTTCACGAACTCCACAATGGAGCGGCCTTCAGGGGTTTCATCAGCACCACTGGCGATGCCCGCGGCCCTGGCCAGGTCCGCCAGGGGCACCCCGGTGGCCGGAATCAGCTCGGAGGCCATGCGGTTTCCCAGGGTGATGGTGCCGGTTTTGTCCAGGAGCAGCGTGTCCACGTCGCCCGCGGCCTCCACTGCCCGGCCGCTCATGGCCAGGACATTCTTGCGGATCAGGCGGTCCATGCCGGCAATGCCGATGGCGGAGAGCAGCCCGCCGATGGTGGTGGGGATGAGGCAGACCAGCAAGGCGGCGATGACGGTGGCGGACAGGGTGACCTTGGAGTAGGCGGCCACCGGCACCAGAGTGACGCAAGCGATGAGAAAGATGATGGTCAGGCCCACCAGCAGGATGTGCAGGGCGATCTCATTGGGCGTCTTCTGGCGCACCGCGCCCTCCACCAGGGCGATCATTTTGTCCAGGAAGGAATCCCCGGGGTCCGCGGTGATGCGCACTTTGATGCGGTCGGAAAGCACCTTGGTGCCGCCGGTGACCGCGGAGCGGTCGCCCCCGGCTTCCCGGATGACCGGGGCGGACTCTCCCGTCATGGCCGATTCGTCCACCGAGGCGATGCCCTCGATGACGTCGCCGTCGCCGGGAATCTGCTCTCCGGCCTCCACCACCACCAGGTCCCCTTTGCGCAGAGAAGAGGCCGGGACCTGGGTTTCCTGGCCGTCCACTATTTTGCGGGCCATGATCTCCCGGCGCATTTTTTTGAGTTCCGCGGCCTGGGCCTTGCCCCGGCCTTCCGCCACCGCTTCCGCAAAGTTGGCGAAAATCACGGTGAACCAGAGCCAGAGGCTCACCTGGCCGGTGAACCATAGGGGTTCGGCGGGGGACGGTGAAAAAAAATCCCGGAACCATAAGATAGTGGTAAGGAGGGCGCCCACCTCCACCACGAACATCACCGGGTTTTTCATCACCAGGTGGGGCGCCAGCTTTTTCAGGCTCTCCCAGGCCGCGGAGCCCAGGATCGCCTTATTGAACAGGGAAATTTCCTGTCTAGGATGAATACTCATGTCTCACTCCTTAGAAAAACTTGCCCTTGGCGGCGAGAAATTCTTCCAGCACCGGGCCCAGGGACAGGACCGGCAAGAAGGTCAGGGCCCCCACAATAACGATGACCCCCACCAGGAGGCCCAGGAAGAGCGACCCATTGGTGGGAAAGGTCCCCAGGGTGGGGGGGACGGTCTTTTTGCCCACCATGGCTCCGGCAATGGCCAAAACCGGGATCATCATCCAGAAGCGCCCCACCAGCATGGCCAGGCCCAGGGTGATATTCCACCAGGGGGTATTGGCGTTCAGGCCCGCGAACGCGGAGCCGTTGTTGCCCGCAGCGCTGGTGAAGGCGTAGATGATTTCGCTCAGGCCGTGGGGCCCGGCGTTGTTTAAAGACGATAAGGCATACGGGGCCACCGCGGCCCAGGCCGTAAACCCCAGGATGATCAGGGGGAAGATCAAGATATAAAGCATGGCCAGCTTGATCTCCCGGGACTCGATCTTTTTGCCCAGGTATTCCGGAGTGCGGCCCACCATGAGCCCGGCGATGAAGACCGCCAGGATGACGAAGACCAGCATGCCGTATAGCCCCGCGCCCACGCCGCCGAAGATCACTTCCCCGAGCTGGATATTCACCAGGGGCACCAAGCCCCCCAGGGGGGTGAAACTGTCGTGCATGGCATTCACCGCGCCGCAGGAGGCGCCGGTGGTGACGGTGGCGAATAGAGAGGAATTGGCCACGCCGAAGCGGATCTCCTTGCCTTCCAGGTTCCCCTGGGACTGATCCACCGCCAGGCCGGCCAGGGCGGCATTGGGCCGGGCCTCGGCCCAATAGGCCGTTCCCACCCCCACCAGGAACAAGAGGGCCATGGCCCCCAAAATCACCCAGCCCTGTTTCTGGTCCCCGGCCATGCGGCCGTAGGTATAAGTCAGGGCCGCGGGAATAGCGAAAATAAGCAGCATTTCCAGAAAGTTAGTCAAGGGCGACGGGCTTTCAAAGGGGTGGGCGCTGTTGGCGTTAAAAAAGCCGCCACCGTTGGTGCCCAACTCCTTGATGGATTCCTGGGAGGCCACCGGCCCCAGGGGGATGGTCTGGGTCTCAACCTTGACCTCTTCCGTGACCGTATTGCCCTTCTCGTCCTTGATCTCCTGGCCGGCCGCGTCCTTTTTGGGGACCTGGGCGGTGTAAGGAGTCAGTATCTTTACGGTTTCGTAAGGCTTCAAGGTCTGGATGACCCCCTGGGAGACCAGTATCAGGGCCCCCGCCAGCGAGAGGGGCAGGAGGACATAGATGATGGAACGGAGCAGATCGGCCCAGAAACTGCCGATGGTCCGGGGCGCTTCCCCGCCCGCGGGAGCCCGGCGGGTGATACCCCGGGCCAGGGCCAGGGCCACCCCCATGCCGGCCGCGGCGGAGGTAAAGTTGTGCCAGGCCAGACCCGCCATCTGGGACAAGTAACTCATGGTGCTCTCGCCGCCGTAGGACTGCCAGTTGGTGTTGGTGGAGAAACTGACCGCGGTATTGAAAGCCAGGTCGGGGGACAGGGCCCCCAGCGCCTGGGGATTGAAGGGCAAGAGATTTTGAAACCTTAAAATGAGGTAAGTCACCACCATGCCCACCAGGCTGAAAAGGAGGAGAGCCACGGTATATTCTTTCCAGGTCTGCTCCTGGGCCGCATCAACCCCGCACAGCCGGAAGCTCCAGCGTTCCAGGGGCCCGAAGACCCTGGGCAGGGGCCGGTCCGGGCTTGCGAAAACCCGGTACATGTAGACTCCCAGGGGCTTGGTAAGGGCCAGGATTACCAAGCAATAAACCAAGATTTGCAGCCAGCCGTTAATGGTCACGGCCACCTCCTTAAAAGCGCTCCGGCCACAGCAGAGCGTAGACCAGATAGACCAGGAGCAGCAGCGAAATTACGCCGGTAACGGCATATTCCCAAGTCATCTTCTCCTCCTTACAGCTTGGCGGCGCCAGCCACGTAAGCCCAGGAAATAATGAAAAATACCACTAGAGAGCCTAGAAGAACCACATCCAGCATAGCTTTTCCTCCTCAATCTTGGGGGAGCTTAATTTTTTGGGGAGATCGCCTGAAGCAACCGCGGGAACTCTGGGATTTTTGTTAAAAGCTAAGCCTCTTATAAGCAATTTTCCAATCTAAGCAACCCGCAGCAGTCTCCCAGATATTAGTGCAAAGACCAGGCCAGGGGGATAAAGAAAAATATCAAATAAATTAAATTGGTTACCCTGGACGCGAGAAAAGGCGCATTGCAAAATGCAAGATCAGGCAGGGAGCGGCTGTTAAAATGCAGGATGATTGGGGGGCTGTAGGGTGCGTCTCACGCAACATAAAAAGCAGGCAGCGCGGGCCTGATGATCCTCAGGTTGGATTTGGCTTATCCCTCCTCTTCATACTTCTTGCGTTTGCGCCAGAGGGTGGAAGGGTCAATGCCCAGGATCCGGGCCGCATCCTCCAGGGAAGCGGTGCGGGCCAGGACCCGGAGGAGATGCTCCCGCTCGATCTGCTCCAGGGAATAATCCCCGCCCAGGACCGAGGCGGCCGCGGCCGGAGCGGCGATTGGCTCCGGCAGGGCCTCCGGTTCCAGCAATTGGGAGGGCCAGAGGATCACGGCCCGCTCCAGGACGTTGCGCAGCTCCCGGATGTTCCCCGGCCAGGCATAAGCCACCAGGGCGTGCAGGGCTCCGGGAGAGAGTTCCGGCCCGGGCCGCCGCACCTGGCGGGCGAAGAAATCCAGGAACCGCCGGGCCAGCAGGGGGATGTCCTCCCGGCGCTCCCTGAGGGGGGGCAGGAGAATCTGCACCACGTTGAGGCGGAAAAACAGGTCTTCCCGAAACCGCCCGGCCTTCACTTCTTCCGGCAAATCCCGATTGGTGGCGGCGATGACCCGGACATCCGCCTGGCGGGTGCGGTTTTCCCCCAGCCGTTCGAACTGCCTTTCCTGGAGAAACCGCAACAGCTTGGCCTGGAGCCCGGGGGAAATCTCACTCACTTCATCCAGGAAGAGGGTGCCGCCATGGGCCGCTGCCAACCGCCCTTCCCGGTCCCGGAGGGCCCCGGTGAACGCGCCCTTGACATGCCCGAAGAGTTCGCTGGCCAACAATTCCTCGGACAGGGTGGGGCAGCTCACCACCACAAAGGGGCCGGCGGCCCGGGGGCTCTGGAGGTGCAGCCAGCGGGCCAGGACGCTTTTGCCGGTGCCATTTTCCCCGGACAAGAGCACCGTGGCCGCGGCCGGGGCCACCCGGGCCGCCAGTTCCAGGATGGCCCGCATCTTGGGAGACGCGGTTTCCAACAGCACCTCGGGGACGGCTTCTGTCAGGCGGGCCTGGAGTTCCTGCACCTGGCGGGAGAGGCTGAGGCGCTCCGCCAGTCCGGCGACCAGGTGCCGGATTTGCGCGGGGGTGAAGGGCTTGGGCAGATAATCCCTGGCCCCCCGTTTAATGGCCTCCACCGCGGTGGCAATGGTGGCATAGGCGGTGATGATGACGATGGGAAGTTGGGGGCTGCGGGAGAGGAGCTTGGGCAGGAGGTCCAGACCGCTCATTTCCTTGAGGCGCAGGTCCAGGAAGGCCAGATCAAAGGTTTGGCTCTCCAGGGCGAAACGGGCCGCGTCCCCGGTGGCCACCGCGGTGACCCGGCAGCCCATGCCTTCCAGGCAAGCGGCCAGGGTGACGCGGATGTTCTTTTCGTCGTCCACCACCAGGACCCGCAAGGGCGCGGCGTCCTCAGGTTTAAGGGGAGGAACCATGTCCATGGCTTCTTTTCCGGCTCTCTGGCCTAGATATATCACATTTTTCTGCCGGGGGAGAAACGCGGCCTTTACAAAGTGTTTCCGGGGGAGGAGCCAGGGGTTGTGCAGCAGTCAGCCGCCCTGAAAAGATATGCCTCAAGCAGAGGCGCAAAGCAAGACGCAATTATGAAATAGGTCCCCCAAGGAATTACGGCCCCCGGTTGCTAACAGGCCCATCAGGAATTATCTTAAAGATCCTACGATTATAACGATTTCTTACGGATTAAGGAGTGTTATCCCGCGGCAGGGGATGCCACTTTTCCCCGGGCCGCGCCGCGGGGGCCGAGGGCCTGGTTAATCTAAAAGATCAGGGGATCACCCAGCGGGCCGGGGCATCTGTTTGGCACCAATAGGGTAGCGAACATTATCTTTATTATGGAACAATGCTTATGGAAGCACATTACATTTTAATCGTTTCTATTGTGCTGCAGATTGTCGCCACCTTCCTGGCCTTGCGATTGGTTTGGATTACCAAAAAGAAAATAACCTGGATATTTATCGCCCTGGCCATCAGCCTCATGACCTTAAGGCGAGGCATTACCTTATACCATGAGGTCAGCCGCAGCTCCTACCCGGACTTATTAACGGAAATAATCGCCCTGGCCATCTCCTTATTGATGGCCGTGGGGCTGGTTTTGGTGACGTCGTTGTTCAGGGCGATAAAGCAATCTGAAGAGACTATTATTAAACTCAACAAGCGCAACCAAATGATCCTCAACGCGGCCAGGGAAGGAATTATCGGCCTGGATTTAGTAGGGCAAATCACCTTTGCCAATCCCTCGGCTGCAGCCTTGACCCAGTATGAGATAGAAGAACTTATCGGCAAAGATGCCCATAGCTTATTACACCATTCCAAACCCAACGGCTCTCCTTACCCTGAAGAAGAATGTCCGATATATGACACCTTTCTCAAAGGCATCAGCCGGAATAACCGGAATGAGGTTTTTTGGAAGAAGGGCGGGACGAGTTTCGAAGTCGCCTACTCCGGCGCGCCCATTCGGGAAGACGGCCGGATTGTGGGCGCGGTGGTGACTTTTCTGGATATCTCCGAAGTTAAACAGGCCGAATTGGAGCGGGAAAGGTTGATTAACGAACTGCGGGATGCCCTGGCGCAGGTGCGGACCTTAAAGGGGTATCTCCCCATCTGCGCCCACTGCAAGAAGATTCGCAATGATAAAGGTTATTGGGAGCAGATTGAGAAATATATCCGGGATCATTCCGAGGCCGAATTCAGCCATGGTATCTGTCCGGACTGCGCCAAAAAGCTTTATCCGGAGTTTTCCCTGGATGATAAATAACCTGGGGACTTGTCCATTTTTACGGTAATATGCGTAAGCAAAGGAAAATTCCGGGATAACCCTGGTGGGGGGTGGCCCGCGGGGAGCGTTGACTTCAGGCTGCCCGTTACTGAATCCGGCCGCTTGCTTAAGGAGCTTGATCATGGAGGGTGGAATGGTCCGGGGATTATGGTTTTTCATCAACATGTTGGTTTTGGGTTTGATAATGGCAATACCTGCAGCCGCGCTGGATTTAATGCCACCGGCGCTGCCGCCGGCGCTCCTGGTGAAAATTGAAGAAAAATCAGAGCCCCTCCGGCTGGCGAAAGTGAAAGTGGAGGCCCAAATCCGGGGCCAGGTGGCCGAGACCAGGATGACCATGACCTTTCATAACCCCAATTCCCGGCAACTGGCCGGAGACCTTTATTTCCCCCTGCCCGAAGGGGCCGCGGTCAGCGGCTATGCCCTGGATATCCACGGGGTGATGGTGGACGGCGTGGTGGTGGAGAAGGACAAGGGGCGCCAGGTCTTTGAAAAAGAGGTGCGCAAAGGTATTGACCCAGGTCTGGTGGAATGGGTCAAGGGCAACAATTTTAAGACCCGGGTCTTTCCCATCCCCCCTCAAGGCACCCGCACCATCATGGTCAGGTACCTGGCCGAACTGGTCCAGGACCAGGAAGGGACCAGCTACTTTCTGCCCTTGCGGTTCAAGGAGCCGGTGGAGGATTTTTCGCTACGGGTGGAGGTGATCCGGCCGGAGGCCCCGCCCCAGGTCAAAAGGGGGGAACTGGCCAACTTTACCTTCGCCAAGTGGCGGGACAGCTATGTGGCCGAGACGGCCATCAAAAACCAGGCCCATAACCAGGACCTGGTGATTGCCCTGCCGGAGGCGGACAAGCAACCGGTCCTGGTGGAAAAGGGCCCGGACGGCGACTACTATTTCTGCATCCAGGAATTGCCACCGCCGGTAAAGACCCAGGGAGAGCGCCCCGTGCCCCAGCGCCTGACCATCTATTGGGACGCGTCCGGCTCCCGGGGTAAGACCGACCACCAGCGGGAGATCGCCCTGCTGAAGGATTATCTGGCCAAGTTGGGGGCGAAGAAGGTGGAGGTGGACCTGGTCCTCTTCCGCCAGGAAGCGGAAAAGCCCCGGCGTTTTGTCATTGACCAGGGGAACGCCGGACCGCTGCTGGAGGCGCTCGGCAAGGTGGATTACGACGGCGGCACCCAATTGGGGAGCATTTCTGTCACTAAAGAAGACAACGCCCCTGATTTCTATCTGCTCTTCACCGACGGCCTGTCCAATTTCGGCCAGGAAGAGCCCCAGGGCTTCAAAAAGCCGGTCTATGTCTTCGGTGGGGACGCCACCGCCAACCATGCCTTCCTCCACTATCTGGCCCAGAAGACCGGGGGAGAATATTTCAATCTCACGAAACTGACCAATGACGCGGTTTTGCCCCGGATCGGCGCGGCCCCGTATTCTTTCCTCAACGCCGCGTTTGACTCCCAACAGATCGCACAGCCCTATCCCGCCACCTCCCAGCCGGTGCCCGGCCGCTTTGTGCTGACGGGCAAACTCCTGGCTCCCCAGGGGAAGGTCACCCTGAACTACGGGGTCGGCGGCCAGGTCATGCATTCCCGCACCTTTGACCTCTTTCAGGAGAACGCGGTATCCGGGAACCTGCTGCGTCTGTGGTACGCCCAGAAAAAGGTGGACGCGCTCCAGGTCTTCCCCAAACGCCATGCCCAGGAGCTCCTCGAGGTGGGCCGCCAGTACGGCCTGGTAACGCCGGGGACCTCTCTCATCGTCCTGGAAACGGTGCAGCAGTATGTGGAGCATCAAATTCCCCCTCCCGAATCCCTGCCGGACCTCAGGCGGCAATATGTGGAGTTGGTGGAGCAGATAGGTCTTAAGGAGAAACAACAAAAGAAGGACAAGCTGGAGTCCGTGGTGGCCCTCTGGCAGACCCGGGTAGAATGGTGGAATCAGGAGTTCAAATACCCCAAAGATTTTAAATACGTGCCGCCTGTCAGCCGCAGGAAAGCCAAGGCCGGTCCCCACGGCGGGGGCGGAGGATATGCAGCCGCGCCCATGGCCCCGGCGCCCATGCCCGCTGCGCCCCCCATGGCTTCCCTGGCCCAGCCGGAGATGGCCATGAAGGCCGCGGCGCCCGGGGGTGCGGCCCCGGCCGCGCCCGCAACCGGCGGCGAGGAACCGGCCATGGCCATCAAGGCCTGGACCCCGGACACCCCTTATTTAAAGGAATTACAAAAAGCGGCCCCGGAGACCTACTTAAAGGTCTATCTGGAACAACGCCGCCAGTTTGGGGAATCCCCCGCGTTCTTCCTGGACTGTGCCGAGTTCTTCTTCCAGAAGAAGCAGGAAAAGCTGGGCCTCAGGGTGTTGTCCAATATCGCCGAACTGGAACTGGAGAATGCCGCACTCCTCCGGGTCCTGGCCCATAAACTGGCCCAACAGAATTTTCTGGAGTTGAGCCGCCAGGTCTTTGAGGAGGTCTTGAATCTTAGGCCCGAGGAGCCCCAGTCCCATCGCGATCTGGCCCTGGTCCTGGAGCGCCTCAAAGAGTATAAGAAGGCCGTGGAGCTGCTCTACCGGGTGGTGTTGCAGACCTGGGACCGCTTTCCCGAAATTGAGGTCATCGCCTTGATGGAACTCAACCGGGCCCTGGCCGTGGCCAAGCGGGCCGGCGTGGATACCGGCGGGTTTGGGGTGGACCCCCGCCTGATTAAACTGCTGGACCTGGACCTCAGGATTGTCCTCACCTGGGACGCGGATATGACCGATATGGACCTGTGGGTGGTGGAGCCGTCAGACGAGGTGGCCAATTACCGGCATCACCTGACCACCATCGGCGGCCTGGTCTCCCGGGATGTGACGGATGGTTATGGGCCGGAGGAATATATTCTCAGGAAGGCCATGCGGGGAACCTACCAGGTCAAGACCAACTATTTCGCCAACCGCGCCCCCTCCCTGACAGGCGGGGTCACCCTACAGGTGGAGATTTTCACCAATTACGGCCGGGCCAATGAGAAGCGCCAGGCCCTCACTTTGCGCCTGTCGGCATCCAGGGAGTTCTTCGTGGTGGGAGAGGTGAAATTTTAGAGGCCCTGATAGACCGGCCTCCTGGTCGAAAAAGTTCCAAGTTCAAGGTTCCAGGTTCCAAGTTATAAGAATGCCCATCAGTAACTTTTCATGCCCTGGAGGAAGAAAGCGTCATGGAAAAACCTGGGAAGAGGCGGGTGGTGAAGACATGCCGGACCCGCTTTCTTCTCCCTTTGAGCCTTTTTCTTTTTGCCCTGACCGCGTGCTACCCTTATGGGGGCTACGGGTATTCCTACCCCTATGGTAATGGGAGTTACTCTCCCTATAATTACTACTATCCTTACGCTTACACCTACCCCTATTATTCCTTTCCCTATTACGGCTATGCCTATCCTTACTACAACTCTTATCCCTATGGCTATTGGGGGGGATATGGGGGCTGGGGAGGATGGTGGGGAGGCAGCTGGGGAGGCGGCTGGGGCCGGGGCTGGGGAGGACGCGGTTGGCACGGCCGTGGCGGTGGGCATGGTGGCGGTGGCGGCGGACGTGGGGGTGGCGGGCACGGCCGCGGCGGCGGACATGGGGGACGCCGCTGAGCTAAAGCTGCAAATCCCGGCCGCAGAACCAACCGCGGCCTGCGCGGCTGCTGACTTGGAAACCCATCGGTTTACGGGCGTTAGCGGGGAAGTATTGAATTTCTCCTTCTAAAGGGTTAGAAGGAAAGATAGCTAGATATTGTGCGCTTCATTGCAGCCCGGTTGCTCCTGCCGGAGCCGGAAAGGCCTGATTTTGAGTCAAATGCGCCAACTGGTCGAGTTTTCCCTGGATGACCATCATTATGCCGTGGATCTGGCGGCGGTGGCGCGGGTCGTCCACGTGGCCGAGGTGGCGCCGCTCCCCCGGGCGCCGGAGATCGTCCTGGGAGTTATCAATTTTGCGGGCCGGGTGATTCCGGTGGTCAACATGCGCCGGAGGTTCCGCCTGCCGGAGCGGGACGCAAAACTCTATGACCATCTGCTCATCGCCCGGACCTCCAGGCGGGAACTGGCCTTCATGGCCGATAGAGTGGCCGGGGTGGTGGCCTATGAAGAGGACGAGGTGACCACGGCGGCGCGCATCGCGCCGGGCCTGGAATATTTGACCGGGGTGGTGAAACTCAAAGACGGGTTGATTTTCATTCATGACCTGGAGAGGTTTTTGTCACTGGACGAGGAAGAGTCCCTGGGCGAGGCCTTGCAGGGAGGGGAAACGGTGTGACCGATAAGGTTTCCCCGGAGCTGTTGACGCAGTTCAGCGACTTTTTGGCCGCGAAGATCGGCCTGTCCTTTCCCCCCAACAGCTGGCCGGCGCTGGCCCGGGGTATGAAAGCCGCGGCCCGGGACCTGGGCTGCGGCTGCGCCGGCTCCTGCATGCGGGAGATCATGTTGTCCCCGTTAACCAGGCAGCGGATTGAGATCCTGGCCAGCCACCTGACCGTGGGCGAGACCTATTTTTTCCGGGAGAAAAAGAGCCTGGCGGTTCTGGAAAACCACCTCCTGCCGGAGCTGATTGAAGACCGCCGGTCCCGAGGGCGGAAACTGCGCGTCTGGAGCGCGGGTTGCGCCTCGGGGGAAGAGGCGTATACCCTGGCCATCCTGCTCAGCCGCATGATCCCGGACTTCAAGGACTGGCAGGTCCATCTTCTGGCCACGGACATCAATCCTTTGGCCCTGGGGAAGGCCGCCGGGGGTCTCTATGGCAAATGGTCTTTCCGGGACACCCCGCCGGAGTTCAGGGCGCGGTATTTCCGCCGCCAGGAGCGGCTCTGGGAGGTCCTGCCCCCTCTCAAGGAGATGGTGAGCTTCGCCTACCTGAACCTGGCCGAGGACCCCTATCCTTCCCTGATGAACCGCACCAACGCCATGGACCTCATCCTCTGCCGCAATGTCCTGTTGTACTTCTCCCAGACGCAGGCCCGCCAGGTTCTCAAAAAGCTGGCCCAGTCGCTGGTGGAGGGCGGCTGGCTCATCGTCAGCCTGACCGAGACCTCCCTGGTTCACTCCCTGCCCCTGGTGACCCTGAATTTTCCCGAGGCCATAGTTTACCGCAAGGACTCCTGCCACGCCGGCGAGATCAAGCGGCTGGGCGGCCCGGCGGCGCCGCCGGAGACCTACCCCCCTTGGGCGCTGCCGTTAAACCCGGGGGAGCCGCACCTAGCGCAGGTGGAAGAACCCTTGGGCTTCCCGCCGCCCGGGGCCCTACTCCCGGAGGTAGTGACGCCGGCGGCCCCGGAGCCCGCCGCGGCCCCCGGCCTGGAGGTGGGGGATGCGGCCGCCCCCGGGGGAAGTCCGGCTCCGGCCCGGGTCGAGGACCTGGCGGCTTGCGCCCGGAAATGGGCCGACCAGGGCGACCTGGCCGCGGCCCTGGACTGGTGCGAACAGGCGGTGGCCGCGGACCGGCTCAATCCGGCCTGGCATTACCTGAAGGCCGCGATTTTGCAGGAGCAGGACGCCCTGACCGACGCGGTCCTGGCCCTGCGCACCGCCCTTTATCTGGACCGGGATTTCATTATGGCCCATTTTGCCCTGGGCAACCTGGCCCTCCAGCAGGGCGACCTCCGGGCCGCGGGCAGACATTTCGACAATGCGCTGGCGCTGTTGGCCGGTCAGCAGCAAGACGAGGCGTTGCCGGAAGGGGAAGGGCTCACCGCGGGCCGGCTGCAAGAAATCGTGCTCACCACCATGGCCATGAGGAAATTAGGTGAAAACCAGACAGCCATCAGCTGAGGCGGCAAGCTCCGGGGCCGACGCCAAGACGGGGATTCTCAAGGCCCGGGCCCGGGCCCTGGCCCGGGAAACGGCCCGGGAGGAAGCGCCGGGCGGCCGCCTGGAAATCCTGGAGTTCTCCCTGGCCTATGAACGCTACGGCCTGGAAACCGCGTTCGTGCGGGAGGTCCATCCCTTAAAGGAACTGACGCGGCTGCCCTGCACCCCGGCCTTTGTGGCGGGAATCATCAATGTCCGGGGACAGATCCTGGCGGTCATCGACCTGAAGAGATTTTTTAATCTGCCGGAGAAGGGCCTGAGCGACCTCAACAAGGTCATTATCCTGCGCCGGGAGGGGCTGGAGGTGGGCCTGCTAGCGGACGCGGTCATGGGGGTGAGCCCCGTGCCCCTGGCGGAGTTGCAGAGCTCGCTGCCCACCCTGGAGGGCGTTGATCCGGACTACCTCAAGGGCCTCACCCGGGAGGCCTTGATCATCCTGGATGCCGAAAAGATCCTGACTGACCCGAGATTGATCGTCCACGAAGAAGTGGCGCCGTAAACCACCCAGAATAAGAGGACAAGGCGATGAAATGGTTCGAAAATCTCTCCACCCGCAACAAGCTCGTCTGTGGCTTCGGCCTGATCGTACTGTCTTTGGCCCTGGTGGTCATCGTGGCTTATGGGGGGATTAGGGCGATCCAGGAGGGCTACAAGGCGATTCTCCAGAGAGAAATTGAAATAGTGACGAACCTCCTGGAATTTAGAATAGAACTGAATCGGCAACGGGTGGCCATGCTGAAGATGATGATGTCCACCGACCGCAAGGAGCAGGAGTCCCTGGAAAAGGATGTTCGGCAAGCTGCCAGGCTGAAAGATGAATATTTGGAGAACCTGTTAAAGGCGAGCAGCAAAGACCCGCAATTCGTCAAGAGCCTGGATGAAATCAAAGAAGTGTTGCAGGCCTTCCGTCAGGTCCGGGAGGAGGTTATCTCCCTAATTAAGCAGGGCAAAAATGAAGAGGCCAAAAAATCAGGGCTGTTTATCCAGGAGGAGCGGTATCAGAAGATGCGGAATACGTCCCTGGATATGGCGGCCAAGGCCAAGGCCCGGGCGGCGCAGCAGGCCCAAGAGGCGGATGACACCGCGTCCCGGGCGATTCTAATCTTCCTGATCTGCGGCGCGGCGGCGGTGGTCATCAGCAGCTTACTGGTGATGTATCTGAACCGCCTCATCGCCCGGCCGTTACAAGACATCTCCCGGGTGGCGGAACAGATCTCCTCCGGGGACCTGGTGGTGGCCGTGGCCATGAAGGAACGGGGGGATGAAGTCGGCGCGCTGGCCCAGGCCGTCTCCCGGATGATCCAGTACCTTAAGGAAATGGCAGCCGTGGCCGACAGCCTGGCCTCCCGGGATTTTTCCGTGACGGTCAACCCGCGCTCCGAGAAAGATATGCTGGGTAAGGCCTTCGCGGCCATGGTGACCAATATCCGGGAACTGGCCAAAGAAGTCCGGGGCGGCGTGGAGGTCCTGGCCGCGGCCGCGGGCGAAATCGCCGCGGCCACCGCGGAGATCTCATCCAGCGCCGCGGAGTCCTCGGCCGCGGTCAACGAGACCACGGCCACGGTCAGCGAGGCCAACCAGGCGGCCCAGCTGTCCACCCAGAAGGCCCGGGTGGTCGCCGAAAGCGCCCAGAAGACCGACCAGATCGCCCAGAGCGGCAAAAAATCCATGGCGGACGTCATCGAAGGCATGAACCAGATCCGCACCCAGATCGAATCCATTGCCGGCAGCGTCTTGCGGCTGAGCGAACACAGCCAGGCCATCGGCGAGATTAACGACGCGGTGAACGACCTGGCCGAGCAGTCCAACCTGCTGGCGGTGAACGCGGCCATCGAGGCGGCCCGGGCCGGGGAGCAGGGCAAGGGCTTCGCGGTGGTGGCCCAGGAAATCAGGAATCTGGCGGAGCAATCGAAGCAGGCCACCGGCCGCATCAAAGGCATCCTCACCGATATCCAGAAGGCCATGAACGCCGCGGTGCTGGCCACGGAGCAGGGGACCAAGTCCGTGGAGGCAGGCGTCAAGCAGTCCGCGGTGGCCGGGGAATCGATCCGGACCCTGGCCGACAGCATTGCCGAATCGGCCCAGGCCGCCATGCAGATACTGGCTTCGACCCAGCAGCAATTGGTGGGCATGGACCAGATAGTCCAGGCCATGGAGAGCATCAAGCAGGCCAGCAACCAGAATCTCAGCGCGGCCCAACAGACCGAGACCGCGGCCCACAACCTGCACGGGGTCGGCTCCAAGCTGAAGGAACTGGCCGAGAGTTACAAGGTTTAGAGACAGTTTTCCGTTTTCTGTTTTCCGTTAAGAGGAATGGGGCGTTATCCTGGCTTTAACGGTAAAACAAGGCATTGCGGGTTCCCTTCAAGTGACTGCAAGCTGAAAACGGGCAACGGCAAACGGAAAACGGCAAATGAGCCACAAGGACAAAGAATTTCTCAAGAGGCTGTTGGCCACCTTCAAGGTTGAGGCCCGGGAGCACCTGCAGGCCATCAGCGCCGGGCTGCTGCTTCTGGAGAAGGACGCGGTCCCCGGGAAGAAGGCCCAGGTCATCCAGAACGTCTTCCGGGAAGCCCACAGCCTCAAGGGTGCGGCCCGGGCCGTGAATCTGGCGGATATCGAGGCGGTCTGCCAATCCCTGGAAAGCGTCTTCGCCCGCTGGAAGCGGGGGGAGACGAAGGCTTCTCCCGAAGAATTCGATCTGCTGCACCAGGCGGTGGGCCTGCTGGAGCAACTGGCCGCCGCCGGGCCGGATCTTGTTGAAAAGCCCCGGATCATGGGGATAATCCACCGCCTGGACCTGGCGGCCCGGGGCCTGCCGGTTCGCCCCGGGAGCGAAGCTCCTTTAGGTGAGGAAGATACCGCGGTGGCGGCCCGGCCCCTGTCTTCCCAGTCCGGGGCCGGGCCAGAAGCCGGCGCGCCGGAGTCGGTGCGGGTGCCGCTGACAAAATTACAGGAACTGCTGCAGCAAGCGGAGGAGTTCCTGTCGGCCAGGCTGGCCGCCGGGCAGGTCCTGGCGGAGGTCAGCGAAGCCGGGGGGGACCTGGCCTCCTGGAAGCCGGAGTGGGACAAGGTCCAACCCCTGGTCCGGGGCTTAAGCCGGAACCCGGCCACCGGCCTCCAAGCCGCCGCGGGCGAACGCGTCTTCGAGTTTCTCCAGTGGAACGAGGCCCACCACAAATCCCTGGAAGGCCGGCTCGACCGGCTGGCCAAAACCGCGGAGCAGGGCTATTGGCTCCTCAGCCGCCTGGTGGAGGCGCTGACCGGGGACCTGAAAAGCATCCTGATGCTGCCTTGCCAGCCGGCCCTGGAAGTCCTACCCCGGCTGGCCCGGGACCTGGCCCGGGCCCATGGCAAGGAAGCGGAGTTGACCATCCAGGGCGGCGAGATCGAAATCGACCGGCGGGTGCTGGATGAAATCAAGGACCCCCTGGTGCACCTGGTGCGCAACTGCATCGACCACGGCATCGAGCTGCCCGAGGAACGGCACCGCCGGGGCAAGCCGTCCAAGGGCCGGGTGACCATCGCCATTGTCCCCCGGGAAGGGGGCAAGGTGGAGATCAGCATCGCGGATGACGGCGCGGGCATCGACCTCGCCAGGGTACGGGAGGCCGCGGTGAAGCTCGGTCTGATGACGCCGGAGGAAGCCGGGATGGCCGGGGACGCGGCACTCAGGAACCTTATCTTCGAGGCGGGATTCTCCACCAGTCCCATCATCACCGATGTCTCCGGCCGGGGCCTGGGACTGGCGATCCTCCGGGAAAAGGCGGACAAGCTGGGGGGCGTCTATACCGTGGCCAGCGCGCCGGGGACCGGCACTACTTTCCGGCTGACGCTGCCCATCACCAGGGCCACCTTCCGGGGCATTCTGGTGCGCCAGGGCCGGGACCTCTTGGTGGTGCCCACTAAAAATGTGGAACAGGTGCGGCGGGTGCACCGGCGCGACATCCGCACGGTGGAAAACCGGGAGACTATCGACTTGAACAGCCGGGCCGTAGCCCTGGTGAGGCTCGGCGAGGTCTTGCAGCTGCCGGGGGAAACGCCGGCCAACAAAGAAGGCGAGCAGACGCCGGTGGTGGTCATTACGGCCGGGGAGAAAAGGCTGGCTTTTGGGGTGGACGAGGTGCTGGGCGAACAGGAAGTCCTGGAAAAGCCCCTGGGCCGGCAGCTCTCCCGGGTCCGGAATATTTCCGGGGTCACCATCCTGGGAACGGGAGAGCTGGCGCCGATCCTCAATGTGGCCGATCTGCTGAAGTCCGCGGTACAGATGAGCCTTACCGGCCCCAGGCCGGAGAGGGCGAGGCCGGAGGCCGCGGTCAGGCGCGGGGTCCTGGTGGTGGAGGATTCCATCACGGCCCGGACCTTGCTGAAGAATATTCTGGATGCTGCAGGCTACCGGGTGGAGACAGCCGTGGACGGGCTGGACGGCTTCGGCAAGCTCAAAGGCGGCGGCTTCGACCTGGTGGTCTCCGACGTGGACATGCCCAGGATGAACGGCTTTGACCTGACCGCCAGGATACGCCGGGACCCGGAATGCAGAAAAACCCCGGTGGTGCTGGTCACCGCCCTGGAATCCCGGGAAGACCGGGAGCGGGGGGTCGAGGTGGGGGCCGACGCCTACATCGTGAAGAGCAGCTTTGACCAGAGCAACCTGCTGGAGACCATCAAGAGACTCCTATGAACCGGGGCCCCAAACCTGTGAAAGTGCTGGTGGTGGAAGATTCCTTGGTGGTGCGGGAATTGATCGTGCATATCCTCGGCGGAGATCCCGGGATCAAGGTGATCGGCAGGGCTGGGTCCGGAGAGGAAGCCATAGACGCGGCCAGGCGGCTGAGGCCCGATTTGATCACCATGGACGTCAATCTGCCGGGGATGAACGGCTATGAGGCGACCCGCCGCATCATGGAGACCTGCCCGGCGCCCATCATCATCGTCAGCGCCAGTTACGATCCCCAGGATCTGGAACAGATGTTCAAAATGGTGGAGGCCGGGGCCCTGACCTTCCTGCCGCCGCCCCTGGGTCCCGGGAACCCGGAATTTCAGGCCCGGGCCGCGGAATTGATCCGCACGGTGAAATTGATGGCCGAAATCAAGGTGGTGCGGCGCTGGCCCAAATCCCCGGCCAATCCGCCCCCCAACATGAAAGTGAACAGACCTCCCCAGAAAATCGAGATAGTGGCCCTGGGGGCCTCCACGGGAGGCCCACCGGTCCTGAAAACCATTCTGGAAGACCTGGGCCCCGGGTTCCCGGCGCCCTTGTTGATGGTGCAACATATGGCCCCGGGCTTCATTACGGGGCTGGCGGATTGGCTCCGGCAATCCACCCGCTTCCCGGTGCAGGTGGCCCAAAACCTGGAACTGGTGTTGCCTGGCCATGCCTATCTCGCTCCCGATAACTTTCATATGGCGGTGGACCGGTTCGGGCGCATCGAACTGAGCGCCGCACCACCGGTTAACGGCATGCGCCCCGCGATTGCCCCCCTCTTCCGGGCGGTGGCGGCAGGCTATGGGCCCAACGCCGCGGGCATCCTCCTCACCGGCATGGGAGACGACGGCGCCGCGGAACTGGGCTTGCTGAAGGACAGGGGCGGCATTACCGTCGCCCAGGACAAGGAGAGTTCGGTGGTGCACGGGATTCCCGGGGAAGCCATCAGGCTCGGCGCGGCCATGTATGTCCTGGGACCGGGGGGGATAGCCGAATTGCTCAAGGCCGTGACGATTTAGGGGCGAAGCGGGCCTCCAAGGTAAAAATGATGACGGATAAGAAGGACATGGAAGAGATTCTGATTGTCGAAGATAGCCCCACCCAGGCGGCGCGCTTGAAGTATGTCCTGGAACAGCACGGATACCGGGTCGCCACGGCCCAAAACGGCCGGGACGCGATTAACCTGCTGGCCCGGCAGCAGCCGCACCTGATCATCAGCGACATCCTGATGCCGGGGATGGATGGCTATCAGCTCTGCCGCTTCATCCGCAGCGATGCGGACCTGAAGGGCATCCCGGTTATCCTGCTCACCGCCCTGTCCGATCCGGGGGATGTGATGAAGGCCCTGGAGTGCGGGGCCGACAACTTTATCATCAAGCCCTATGCAGAACATCACCTGATCGAGAGGGTGCGCCTCTTCCTGGACAACCGGGATCTGCGGCCAGGGGAAGGGGCGGAGGCAGGCCAGGAGATCATCTTCCAGGGACAGAGGTACTGGGTCAATGCCGACCGCCTGCAGATTCTCAACCTGTTGCTCTCCACCTATGAAGCCGCAGTGGAAAGAAATTCCCAACTTCTCAAGGCCCAAAAGAAGTTGGAGTCCCAGGCCGAGGCACTGGAGGCCCAGAGCGAAGAGCTGCGGGTGCAAAATGAAGAGCTCAGCGTACTGGCGGAGGGCCTGCAGGTCAGCGAAAGCCTGAGCCGGCGCCAGGCCCGAATCCTGGCCGGGATCAACCGCATCTTTCATGAAGCCCTGATCTGTGAAAGCGAAGAAAAGTTGGGGGAAACCTGCCTGGCCGTGGCCGAAGAATTGACCGGGAGCAAGTTCGCCTTCCTCGCCGAACTGAACCAGGCGGGCAACCTGGATGCCAGCGCCATCAGTTATCTGGGGTGGGAAGCCTGTAAAATCCCGGGCACCGAAGAGCTGGTCCTGCCCCAGAATTTCCGCATTCACGGCCTTTACGCCATCTGCCTCAAGGAAGGACGGTCGGCAATCGTCAACGACCCGGCTACTCACCCCGAAAGCATCGGCACGCCTCCCGGCCATCCACCCATCAAGGCCTTCTTGGGAGTACCCTTAAAACGGGGCCGGCAGATCATGGGTATGATCGGTCTGGGGAACAAGGAAGGGGGGTATACGGACGCGGATCGGGAGGCCGTGGAGGCCCTGGCCCCGGTGATGGTGGAAGCCTTAATGGGTAAGCGGGGCGAAGAAGCCCTGGTCCGGGCCAAAAATGAGTGGGAACGCACCTTCAACGCGGTGCCGGACCTGATTGCCATCATAGATAAAAACTACCGCATTGTCCGGGTTAACCGGACCATGGCCGATGCCCTGGGAACCACGCCGGAGGAACTGGCGGGCCGGTTCTGTCACGAAATCATGCATAACAGCTCCGGGCCGCCGCCTTTCTGCCCCCATGCCCGCATGCTGGACGACGGCCGGCAGCATATCACGGAAGTGCACGAGTTGGGCCGGGATTTCCTGGTGTCCGCCTCGCCCCTGACCGACGAGCAGGGGAGGCTTCTCGGCAGCGTGCACGTGGCCCGGGACATTACCGCACGCAAAATGGCCGAGCAGGCCCTGCAGCGGGCCCATGACGAGCTGGAACTGCGGGTCCAGGAGCGCACCGGGCAGCTTAAGCAGACGGTGACGCAGTTGCAAGAGGAAGTCGCGTTGCGCCTCTTCTCCAACCGCGTCCTGGAAATCGTCAACCGCCATGGGGAGTTACCCGAGCTTATGCGGGAAATTGTTGCCGAGATCAAAGACTTTTCCCATTGCGAGGCCGTGGGCGTTCGCATCCTGGATGAAGAAGGCAACATCCCCTACCACGGATATATCGGTTTTTCCAAGGATTTCTTTGAGATGGAGAGCCCATTATCCATCAAGTCCGATCGGTGCATGTGCATTAATGTGGTCAAAGGTACCACCGATCCGAAACTGTCTTTCTATACACCGGGCGGCTCTTTTTACATGAACGCCACCACCCGGTTCCTGGCCACGGTGTCAGAAGAGGATAAAGGCGCGACCCGCAATGTTTGCAACGCCACGGGCTATGAGTCCGTGGCCCTGGTGCCGATCCGCGTGGGAAATGAGATCCTGGGCCTGATACACGCGGCCGACAAAAGGGAGGACATGGTTCCCCTGGAAATGGTGGAACTGCTGGAAAGCGTCGCCTTGCAAGTTGGCGCGGCTCTCAATAGGGTCAGGGCCCAGGAGGCCATCAGGAAGGCCGAAGGGGAAGTGAAGAAACTGAATGAGGAACTGGAACAGCGGGTCCAGGAGCGCACCGCCGAGTTGGAGTTCGCCAACCGGGAGTTGGAGTCCTTCTCTTACTCCGTGTCCCATGATCTCAAGGCCCCCATCCGGGCCATCCAGGGCTTCTCCCGGATTCTGGTGGGAGAGTATGCGGCCCGGCTGGATGAAGAAGGCCGCAGGTTGCTCGACGTCATCATCAACAATACCCAGATCATGGATGGGCTCATCAATGACCTCCTGGCCCTTTCCCGGTTGGGAAGGCACCAGGTCAGAAAGTCCTTCATCGACCTGGCCGCCCTGGCCAGGCAGATTTTCGAACAGGAACGGAGCCAGGAGCCGGATCGGGACCTCCAGTTAACGGTGCAAGACCTGCCCCAGGCCTGGGGAGACCCTTCCCTGATCAAACAGGTAATGATGAATCTCCTGGATAATGCCATCAAGTACACCAGGGCCAAAAAACCTGCGGTTATTGAGGTGGGCGGATACACCGAGGGCGGCCAGACCGTCTATTACGTTAAGGATAACGGGGTTGGGTTTGATGAGCGTTATGCCCACAAGCTCTTCGGCGTCTTCCAGCGCCTGCACGCGGGCGCTGAATACGAAGGCACCGGCGTGGGTCTGGCCATCGTCCAGCGCATTGTGCAGCGGCACGGCGGCCGGGTCTGGGCGGAAGGGAAGGTCGCGGGGGGAGCGACCTTCTACTTTTCCCTGCCCCAAACCGGGGAGTAGGGGCGAACCCCAGCCCGGTTTGCGGGCGCGGCGCACCGGGCGCGGCACGCCGTGCCCCTACGGTCCGGTCCGGCGATAAATTTCCCCTATCACCTGCCGTTAAAGAGGAGTTGTCAAGATGGCTGTCGCCCTGTCGCCAAATTACGCGGCCCTGGATGTGCCCGAAGTGCTCACCCGCCTTTTCTATCCCCGCCCGGAATTTAGGGCCTTTGGTTCGCCAACTGCAGCTACAGAGGTGCTCATCCCGGTGGACCCCGGGGTGGCCATCGGCGGGCGCTTCTACGGCGCGGAAGCC
>Ga0265296_1000794_pt1 | contig 42259 bp, 42 predicted proteins | sample MunlanPumphouse1_FD_189073 | JGI IMG/M metagenome (GOLD analysis project Ga0265296, IMG submission 189073) | Groundwater microbial communities from a municipal landfill in Southern Ontario, Canada - Pumphouse #1 | ecosystem: Environmental > Aquatic > Deep subsurface > Groundwater | place... | reverse complement strand
AATTTTTTCTTTTTCTTTATTGAAAATTTTCATTCCGCCCTTTCCTATAGAAACGTATCTTGCTTTGACCATAAGAGAGTGAGAATTAGTTAGTTAATAAATTTATTTTTTGTGTAAAAGGCAAGTTTTAAATTCTCTTTTTTGTTTCTTGATTAATGGAACATAAAAAAATTAAGGAAGCCTATTTGAAAAAACTTGAGAAAATTCGTAAAGGGAAATTTGTTAGATTTAACTCTATTAAGGATTTTAAAAAAAGGTATAAAACTAAGATGAAACATCGTTCATTTGATTTGCTTGGAAATATTGCGATTGTGAATTTTCCAAAAAATATAAAACAAATTGAGAAAAAGAAATTTGCGCAAAAAATTTTGGAAGAAAATAAATCTATTAAAATCGTTTTGGAAAAATCTGGAAAATTTTCTGGGAGATTGAGAAAAATGAAGACAAAGTTCGTCGCTGGAGAAAAAACCAAAGAAGTTTTGTACAGGGAAAATGGGTGCGTTTTTAGGTTTAATATTGATTCAACTTATTTTTCTCCACGATTAAGCAATGAAAGAAAAGAAATTGCATCCAAAATTAAAAAGGACGATGTTGTTTTGGTAATGTTTGCCGGTGTCGGGCCTTATAGCATTGTTATTGCTAAAAATTCTAAATGTGAAAAAGTTTATTCTAATGAAATTAATCGGGAGGCAAATAAATATGCTAAATTAAATATAGAATTGAATGGTTTGAAAAATAAAATTGAATTGCTTCCTGGAGATATTAAGAGGGTCGCAAAAAAATTGTGTGATGGAGATTTGCGATTTTCGTCGGAGGCAATTAAAAAAATCGCTCAACCGTGTCGAGAGGGAAGGTTAAGCGAAGGAAACCGCAGGTGTCCTCGCTTTGATGTTATCGTCATGCCGCGTCCGCAGTTAAAAGAAAGTTTTTTGAAAGAGGCATTTGATTTAAGCAAGAAAGGAACAAAAATATTTTATTATGATTTCTGCAAAATTGGAGAAGAAAAAAACATTGTTGATAAAATTAAGCAAGAAGCAAAGAGAAATAAGAAAAACGTTAAAATTTTGAGAATTAAAAAGGCTGGCGAGATTGCTCCATTTAAGATTAGGCTTAGGGTGGACTTTGTTGTTGTGTGATTGAATCTAAATTTATTCTTCCTGTTTGTTCTACTTGTCCATGAGTTTTACATAAGGAATACTCCCATTCTCCAAATGTTCCAAAAATTCCATTTTTATAAGAACAATCATTTGCCATAGGACAAGAAATTCTTTTTTCTCCTAAAAAATATCCTTCTTCTGTTCTTCCCGCTTTTAGCATTTCACAATTAGTCATTAATTAAGAAATTCCCGTTGATTTAAAAAGATTATTGGTGTACAGATTTATATTTTCTTTTCTTGTTTTATTGCCATTGGTGCTTCTCATCTCGCGACTTCGCACGAGCGATTGATAGGTATTTACTCTCTACCACGAAATCGCTCGACCCCCATGCCAGGTTCCCTGTCACGGAGAATAATAAAAAATATAATTTATATCTTCTTTTCTTGTTTTATTGCCATTGGTGCTTCACCGCCGTGCCAGGTGAATCTTGGCCGAATTCTCATAGGATAAATTCTTTCTGAATTGTCGTCGAGAATTATCGCGCTTCCTTTTAAATTTGGCAAATCATCCATATATCTTTTTATGCTTGTCAATAGATAAGACTGCATTATGAGATTTAAAGCTTCTAAATCCTGCGCGGCTGTAACTCTGTGTGCGATTACTAAATCTGACTGAGTCATAACATCGCGATGAATTTGTCCGGGCTGTTGGGTGGCAAGAACTACAGAAATTCCGGGCTGTCGGCCTTCTCTTAATAATTGTATCAGCGCATCTGTTGCGTTTGTTTTTCCGTTCAATGGAAGAAATTCATGCGCTTCGTCGATAAAAATCCAAACCAATGGGTCTTCTCTTTTTTCTTCTGATGAAAAATAATCCAATCCCCTTGAAATAGATTTTATTTCTTCTGTTTTTCTTGCGCTCATTCTCTGATTAAATATTTTTCTTGACAACAAACTTATTGCCAGCGCACGAACATTAAATGATCCTACTGCATTGTAAACACTTAAATCTAAAACGCTTGTTGTTCCAGCATTGATTAAATCTTTTACCTGGCTTGGTGTTTCATCTTCTCCTGCAAATATTCCCCATGTTTCAGCAGCTTCAAAAAGCCCGATTGCCGCGTTTTTTGTTTCTTGCGTGGTTTTTTCTTCTTTTTCAATCTCATTTATTATTTTTTGAATGTCAAAGTAATTTTCTTGTTTTAATCTTGTTATTGTTCGCTCAATCAAGACGGCGACGGGGTTTATTATATCCAATCCGAAAGTTAAAATCCAATCTTCAGGAGCCATTTCAGTTACGTCCAATGCAAATTTCTCGTCGGCAGGAATTCCTTTTTCTATGTAAGAATCATAATGTCCAAATGGAACGAATATTTTTACGGGCAAGTTTTTGCCTTTTAGATTCCATTCCTGAAGAAGTTTTTTGTCTTTTTCATTTTGATATTTCATAGTCCAGTAGATTCCCATGGTGTCAAAAATTAGAGAGGCTATGTTTTGTGAAACTTCTTTCGGAAGATTTGTGAGTTCTTCTGCTATTACACCTAAAGTATAAGATTTTCCCGCGCCCCTTTTTCCAGCGACTAAAATTACATGAGATCTTGCTACGTCGACAAAAATGCTGTTTGATAAAGAAGTGTACTGCCCCATTTTTACATAGCCCTTTCCTAAAAAAATAATTCCTCTGTCTCCAAATGATTTTTTGTCAGATTCATCTCTTCCGATTATTATATTGTAAGACATTAAAAGAAACCCGCTGGTTTCTTTTGAACTTCCTCGAATTGCGGAACGGCGATTTTCAGAAATGCCTCAGACGAAAATCGCATAAAGAAACCAAATTTATTTTGAACTTCCTCGAATTGCGGAACGGCGTTTTCTAATTGCCTCCGGTGAAAACGCATAAAAAACCAACTATTTAATTTAATTATCATTTTTTAATTGCCTCCGATGGATACTGCATAAAGATTCTCTTTTTCATTTTATATAAAAAATAAAATCAATAAATATATATATATATCGTTTAGGAATTACGATTCAATTTGAATTGAATAAAAATGAATGAAAGGGGGTGATGAGATGGCAAATAATATTTTATGGGTTGTTGTGATTGTTGTGATTATAATAGCTGTTATTTTTTCTATCACTATAGTGATAAAAGTGAATAATCTTTATACTAAAGATGAAATTGATGTAAAGTTTAGTGAGATTGGACCGGCTGTTTTGAGACAATTTAATAATCAAATAATAATAAACAGCGATGGAAACTATAATGGTGTTCCTCAAAGTTGCGCCGATATTTGTGGAACTAAATATACTTGTGTTAATGGTCTGGTCAAATTTATGCGTGAAATTAAGACTAGCATTTATAATGACCGCTTTAGCCAAGAAGCTTTGGTTAGTTGTAATGAAAAATTAGCTCTTGGAACAATTATAGATGATGCTCAAGAATGGAAAGAATATAGTCTTAGTTGTGCTTGTAGATAAATTAATGTTTTTAATTTCTTCTTTATTTTTTAATTTCTTCTTTTTTTATCTTTATTCAATTTTCTCAAACATTACCAAAATGTTTTTAAATGCTATTTATTTACTGCACTCATGGAAAGTAAAGAGAATAAAGAGAATAAAGAAAATATTGAATCTGAAGAAATGTCTCTTACAAGCAAGATGAGGGAAAATCCCTGGATTCTTTCTACTTTTGTTTTAGGAATTTTATCCCTGATATTAATTGTCGGGAATTTTTCTGGCGGATTTACTGGAAATGCTGTTTCTGAAAAAGATGTTGGACAACAAATGTTAGATTATTTCAGTTCTAATGGAGTTCAAGATTTAAAGTTGGATTCCGTCGACGAAGTTTCTGGCGTCTACAAAGTTAATTTTGATTATCAAGGGGCGGTTGTTCCATATTATGTAACTAAGGATGGAAAATACGCGGGAAGTTTAAGTTTATTAGGTGCTTCATCTGATTCTTCAGGTTCTCAAACACAAACACCAAAAGATATTCCCAAATCAAATAAGCCGGTTGTTGAATTGTATGTGTTCACTTATTGTCCTTATGGATTGCAGATGGAGAAAGCAATGATTCCGGTTGCAAAATTGTTAAGAGATAAAATTGATTTCAAGATAAGACAAATTGGAGCAATGCATGGAGAGTACGAGGCTGTTGAAGCAAAGAGACAATTATGCATAGAGAAAGAATATCCAAATAAACATTTAGATTATTTAATTGCTTTTGCGGAGGACACTTCAATTGGAGATTGCAGGGGAGATGCAGATTGTTTAATACCTAAGTTGAGTTCATTATATTCTAAATTAGGAATTGATGCAAATAAAATTAATTCCTGCATGAATGCGAATGGAGATAAATTATACAATGCGGAATTATCTAACTCGGAAGCTAAGGGAGTTTCTGGTTCACCGACGATTATAATTAATGGTGTTGAAACTTCATTGAGCAGAAGTCCAGATGCAGTTAAGACAGCGATTTGCGCTGCATTTAATACTGCTCCGAGTGAATGTTCACAAACATTGAGCGGTTCAAGTGCGTCTGCAGGATTTGGAGTTTCAGTAAGCACGAATGTTGCAAATTCTCATGCAGACGAGCAATGCTAATTTTAAGTAGAATTAGTTTTTGGGGAAGATGGGAGATTTAGTGCCGGAATAATGAGTTCTTTGTCGAGCAGTGGTGGAGTTCAGTGTGCGATTTAAGATTTTGATTTATTTGAATAATTTTGGAGATGATTGTTTACACTGAGAATAATAAGGTTGTTCCAATAAAATTAATAAATTCACTAAAAAAACATCTAATCAAAGAACTTTTCAACCTCTTTAACCTTGAGCTTTCTAAATCTGTCACATTCACTTCTTAGATGATAAGAGAATTTTGTTTCAAATCCTATGTTCTCAACATTTTTTCCAATTTCCTTTACAGCTAAAACAGCAGGAACAAAATCTCCATCAGTTGAAACTAGAATTGCAATATCATAAGCATTATTATATGCAAATTTAACCATATCCACTGCTAAATGAATATCATCTTCCTTAACAAGATAAATTGTCCGTCCATTAATTTTCTGCTTCTGTAGTCTACATAATACTAATTCAAAATTAGGAATTCTTTGGATTTTATCAAAAAATTGTTGCTGTTTCATATAACTATTCAAGTCATAACTGATATCTAACGGAGAATTATAATAGTATATCCTTACTAATTTTCTATTTCCAACAATATAGTTAACAAATTTCTCAAAATTAAAGTCAATCATTCTCTTAGAACCCTTAAACATATTTTTGACAAGATGATAATGGTTGCTTCCATCAATAAATATCATAACTCTTTCCTTGTTTTTATCTTCGTCTCCCATTAACAAGGGATAAACAAGAAATTAATAAAACTATCTAAAAATAAAATCCCAGGTTTGCAGTGCAATCCTGGGGGGTATATAATTATTATAGAATTCTCTAGTTTATAAGATTTTTGGTTGATTTTGGTTAGATTTCTATTTCTTAATTTTTCCGATGAGCCAGCCAATGATGGCGCCGATGATGAACCAAAAAACGAAAGATAATATTGGTAAAAAAGTATAATACCATAACAGGCCATTAATTTGGATAATCTCAGACAGAGGCAAATTGGCAATAGAAAAAAGAATCCCCTTTTCATCATTAAATATGAAAGCAAAAATCGCTATAATTATATAAATTACTGATAAAGAAATCCCCAACTTCAACCAACTCGGCCAATTCTTCCAACCCATCTTGTGTTAAAGAAGATGTGCTTTAAAAACTTACCTTAACCCTTTCACAAAAAGTTATTAATAAAAAAAGAACAATAAGGTTATACTTGTTTACACTGAGCAGATATATTTTTATCCCCCAAGAACTCTGTTTTTCAACTGCTAATTGTTAATAATTTTATAAATATTTCTTGTTTCAATTGCTAAATTATACAGATGATCTTTATGTGTTCTCATTATTTCGTAATTAATACATTCTTCACAACTTCTGGGTTTGTTAAATTCTTCTCCACATTCTCTGCAGGTATAATTGTCTACAAATTTGATTATTTCTTCATCAGTCATATCTTGTGTTATATTTTCATGTATATCTCTTATAGTTTCTTCTCTCATTTTTTATTTTTCAGAATTTTCGTTAGCTAAATATTCTATTTCTTCTTCATTTAATCGAAGTTCTTTTGCAATTTCTTTATGTGAGTTTATTATTTGTTTTATTATTGGAAACTCATTCATTGCTCTTTTTTCTCCGACATGAACACGCCTTGCATATTTTTGTGCGATTGATTTCTTTTTTGCTGTTCTTTGATTGTGCATCCATATTTTTAGAATCCTCGTAGGTTTTTTGTAACTTGTAAATCCTGTTTTAATTCCTCTTTTTGCTGCTGAAATTCCATAACTTAATAAAATATTTTCATAAATTAAAAATCTCCAGTATTGCTGTTTGTAAATTCTTCCTTTGAAAATGTCTGTTTTGCTCAGTGCATCAATTGCTTTTGCAAGTTCTGCTCCTTGATATTCTGCCGGTATGTTTTCTTCTACCCACAAAATAATTTCATCCATAGGCATGTTCACGCTGTCAAAAACTTCCAAGGTTTCTTTTGTCGGTTTTCCTTTGAAAATCATTTTTAATGCGTTGAAAATATCAACTTCCTTATTTCTCTCGTCTAAAATTATTGATGGGTCTTTGAGTTTTGAGATTGTTTGCAAATCATTTATCGCGGCTCTTAAATCCCCTTTTGCTTTCAGCGCAACGCTCGTGAGAATTTTGTCTTCCACGAAAAGTTCTTCTTTTCTTAGGACGCAGATTAAAATTTCTTTTATTGTTTTGTAGTCAATTTCTTTTAGCTGAACCATCTCGCATTTTATTCTTAATGTGTTGAGTTTTCTGTCCCAAATATTATTCGCCGTTATGATTATCGGGTATTTTGATAAACTGATTAAAAATAAAAGTTCTGGCAAACCTCCCCTGTCTACCGCCGAGATTCCATCGACTTCGTCTATGAGAATTATTTTTTTGTTTTTTACTAATGATTTTTGCTCCATTGCTGGCTTCAGAATTTCCTGGAGGTTTCCCTTATTTCTCAAATCACTTGCGTTCAATTCGAAAATTTCTGCATTGGTTTCTAATGCTACGACATGTGCCAAAGTTGTTTTTCCTGTTCCTGGAGGGCCATGAAGAATTATTGCGTTCTTTTTTCTTGGACCAGATATATTATAAAAATTATTAATGAAACTTTTTAATTTAGAAATTGCAAGATCTTGTCCTTTCACTTCGACGAAACATTTTGGGCGGTGTTTTTCAGTCCATGTCATTTGAAGACAACCTGCGGTTTTCTCTCACTCTCGACTTCGCTCGAATGGTGATGCGGAGACTCGCGAAATCGTTCGCACACACCTTCCCTTTCGTATTTGCGGGGCTATTTCTTTCATTGCCTCCGAAGGAAATAGCATGAAGACAACCTGCGGTTTATTTAATTTAATTAACATTTTAATTTTGTGTAAGTTGTTTAATTACAAATCCTTCAAGTATCCGTTCTATTTTTGGTAATCTTTTACTTAATGTTTCTGATTTTCTTGCAGCGATTTTTGCTATTTTCTCGCAAATCATACAAACTCGTTCTTCATTATTACAATTAATAAGATAAGGCTGAAGTTTATTATACCATTTATCTATTAGCGAAGAATTTTGTTTGATTGTTTCTGGATTAATGGAATTAGCAAATGCATATTTTTCTATTTCATTATAATATCTTATTTCTATAATCTCTTTTCTTGAAACACCCATTTGTAATTTTTGTTGTTGTAAAAATTTGAATGTTGTTTTTCTCTCTTGCCAATATCGTTGGAGATATTCTATTTCTTTAGGAAATTGTTTAATTGCTTTTTGAATCATGTAATCTATTGTTTCTACATCTCCTCGAGTTCTAACATAATTTATAACTTCACGAATTTTTTTAGGATTGAGATATTCATCTGGAACAGATAATTTATGAAAGATATTTTTTTCCATAATCTAAGATAATTTTACTCTTTTTAATTCTAATGATTACTTTCCCAAGCCAGCGAGGACAAAACTTGCGAGCAAAGATTGCAATTGTATAAATGGATCACTTCCCTCGACGATTCTAAATTCGGTCTCGCCAGTTTTTTCAGTTAATTTCACTTTAATTTCTGGTTCTACTGGCAAATTCCAAATTTCTTTTTGAATTGATTTTATAACGTCTTGCCCTGAAATTGATTCTTTTAACATCACATCCAATAATTTTTCTCTTGATCTTTGAAAATCGCCGGCCAGCGCGTAATCTAAAACAACTTTTATGTCTTTTGGTTTTGCATTTGAAATTATTGTTGAAACTAATTCTGCTGTAATATTTGGTGATATCGATGCTGTTGCTTGCAACAAGTTTGTCGCTCGTCTGCAATCACCTTCACTCCCTTCATAAAGAATTTCGAATGATTCTACTTTTACAGAAAGTTTTTCTGCTTCTGCTATTTTTGTTAAATATTTTTCAATATCTTTTTTTTCTAATAATTTAAAACGGAAGATTGAGCATCTACTTTGAATTGGGTCTATGATTTTGCTCGAGTAGTTGCATGACAAGATAAATCTGCAAGTGGCTGAATAATTTTCCATAGTTCTTCTTAATGCCTGTTGTGCTTCTGGTGTTAGAGCGTCTGCTTCGTCTAAGAAAATTATTTTGAACGGCACATTTCCCAAGGATTTTGTTCTTGCGAAATTTTTTACTTTTTCTCTTACGATTTGAATTCCTCTTTCATCTGACGCATTCAATTCTAAATAATTTTCTCTCCAATTTTCTCCATAAAGTGTTTTTACGACAATTAATGCGAGAGTTGATTTTCCTGTTCCTGCTGGTCCAGCGAATAAAAGATGAGGAATATTTAGTGCTGATGTGAGAGATTCCACTCTTTTGATAATGTCATTTTGTCCGACGAGTTCAGAGAATTTGCTTGGACGATATTTTTCAGTCCAGATTTCAGATGCCATGATTATAAAAGCGGAATTTTGCTTATAAATATTGTTGTAACAGAAATATTATTTTTATTCTTTTTTACCTTAGTGCACAAAAGTGCGGAAAAACTTAGGGAATTGGCTCGGCTTCGCCTCGCAATTAACTTGCTTCGCATCGGACTTCGTCAGCGATGCTTCATTGAGAATATAATTAATGTGAGAAAGAATTTTTGGTTGGATTAATTATAATTAGGTGTTAGTTAATTTTTATTTAGAATAAATTAAAAATAAAATTATTTAGAACGAGCTCTTCTTATTTTACGTTTTCGTTTTTCCTTTCTAAGTCTTTTACGCTGCCACTTCCAACGCATTTGATTTTTCTTTTTCCAACGTCTTGATGACCTTTTCATTTTTATTGATGTTAATTTTAGATAATAGTGAGAGAAAAATTCGGTTTTTAAAGTTTTGGTTGCTGTCTGTTATTTTTTGGTATTTAGTATTTCATTAATTCGTCTAAATGAGATTCCTGGATTGTTTTTTCTAATCTGGTTGTTTGATAGTTATTTTCTTTTTGTTTCAGGGATTTTACTATATAATAATCCGTCAGTGCTATTGTCGTGTTAAAAATTAATGCTCCTGCTAAAGATAATGCAGTTCCGACTTTTGTGAGCGGCCGGCACATAATCTTTTCTTCAATTTCGTTTTTTGGATCTTCAAAGAATCTCATTTAATAAAAAGTTGATGTATTACTAATTAAAAGAATTATTTTTAAAACTTGCTATTTATTTTTTTAATTTATAATTTACTCCAAATAGTTTTTTTATTCCGGCTTCCCAACCAACAGAATATAATCCTAATGGAATTTTCCATCCTGCATTTTGAAGTGGTGTTGCAAATTTTCCTTGGTTTTTATAATTTTTATTTTTTATAATTGTTCTTAACGATTCTAAAAATTTTTCATTATTAAATAGATTTATTGCGTCGTCGGGAATTTCAATATATCCTCTTCCAATATTTCCAAAAGTGTGTGCTCCACTTACAACAACAACCGGAAGTCCAATTTCTTTTGAATGTTGAATAATTTTTTCCGCTCTTTTACGAGGCGCTTCTGTAGAGTAAGATAGCCCATCAAAATAATCTTTAAACTCCACCACCTTTTCTTCTAATCCGACCAGGTGTCCGAGATGTTGTTTTGACAAAACTACTAATCCATCATCTTGACATCTTTTTAATGCATCTTCTAATTTAATTGGATAGGGAATTTTATTGTTTCCTATTGCAATAAAATCTCTTCTTATTCTTTTTTCATCTAATGTGCAAATTCCCTGTGCATTTACAAGATAAAGTATCTTTCCTTTGTTTTCAATTTCTAAAATATTTTTTCCAATTTTATCATGGGTGTAATCTTTTGGAAGGGTTCTGGATTCATTGACTAAATAAGCAAATCTGTCTTGTTTCCCGATAGGAATCTGTGTTTTCACATCTAAACTTGCTATTCCAATAATGTCTAAATCTTTTTTTTGTGCTTGATGAATTATTGATTGTAATATAGAAGGATAACCTTTAAATAAATCTCCTTGTAAAAATCTGAACATATTATCAAAACTTATTCTTCCGCCGTATGTATATAAGTCTGCTTTCATATTCTTTTTGATGTCTTTTAAGTATATATTATTTATGGTGATAATTGTGTTTTTATCATCTTCTAAAAATAGTCTGACAGAGGTCTCTAGTTTTATCATAGACGACATAGGCACCAACACATATCAATCCAATTCCAACTCCTAAAAGGAATTTAGGCCCACTTATATTGGAGAAACTATCTTCAGATCCAATATCTCCTGGCCCACAATATCTTGCTGGACCTTCATATTTTTTATCTAATTTTCTTTCTAACATTTTCAAATTTTCTCAGAATTAATCTGAGGTATTCACCTCTAAATTTTCTATTATTAATTATATTTAAATCTTTGGTTTATTAAAAGTAATTACTAATCTTCAATTTGAATTCCATCCAAAAAATCCAGAATAAAAGCAATGCAGCATCGAGGGATAATAATGCTGTTCCTTGTATTCCCGAGGGAAGATAATTAATGAGATTAAGACCTATTGAAAAATTTGAGAAAGGATAAAATAAAATAATTTGTCCGATTATTATTGCGTCTAATATTAAATGCAATAAACTTCCAAAAGCGAAGATAAATAATGCAGTGGATAATTTCATATGATATCTTCCAAGTTTTGCTCTCCAGATTTCAATCCTTAAAGAAATCAATCCGATTAAGAATAAAATTAATGGTATGAATAAAGTATGCAAAAATGTTCTATGAATTTGATCAAAAGTAAAACCAAAAAAAGATAGGATATAATACACCCCGATATCTAAGTCAGGAATTATTGCTCCGATTGCAGCAATTATAATATAATATCTCGGAAATCTTTTATTATTTTTTACAAAATAATTCCTAAATAGTTCAATCAAAATTACTGCTGCTAAAATGTGTGTTACAGCGAAGGGCATTTGAAGACAACCTGCGGTTTATTTAATTTAATTAACATTTTTAATTATCAGATAAAAAGATATTTTAAACATTCCTATTTGACTAAGTATAAAAATAAAAAAAAGAAAAAATAAACTAATTGTTATAATAGAGATTCAAAAGTTCTAGTTCTTGCCATTGTCGTAGGTTGTATCTATTAAATCCCTTTAAGAAACCAACCAAGAAAATTTCTTGAGGGTCAAGTTGTTTGCCTAAAATTTCTATTTCTTCTTTCAGCATTGTTCGAGATGTTTTTTTCATTTTTTGCCTCCGAGAAATCTAATTAATTTCTTTTTAAATCAAACGCGAAGGAAAACTATGAACAATTAATTCATAAACCTTATAAATAAAATAAAACACTTTTCTTAATGCCTATATCATTATCAGCGATTAGATTTTATGGAATTGATTCTGTTATGGATTTTCTTATCTTTCTTGTCGCTATTCTTGTAACTTATCAAAGTTATAATATTTATCGTCTTTTGAAGGAAAAAAACTACAAGTTTTTTTCATTGGCTTTTTTGTCTATTTCTATAGCGTTTTTATTTAAGATTGTTGTTAACTTTACCTTTTTTTATCAGATTGAAATTTTACAAACTTATTTTATTAATTCTGCCCTTTTGGTGCATCTCGAATTTTTGGATTGGGTAAATTTTTTCTCAGTTATTTTTTATAGAATCTTTCTCTTGATTGGATTTTTGATTTTATTTTTATTATTTACAAAAACAGAGAGAAAGGAAAAGATAGTCTTATTCGTTTATTTAAGTATTATAACGGTTTTGTTCAGTGTTTATTTCAGCTTTGTGTTTCATTTAACTTTATTTTTGTTGATTTCTTTTTTAACTATTTATTTTTACAGAAACTACAAAAGAATTAAATCTAGGAATAGTCTGATTGTTTTTTATTCTTTTCTTACAATATTAACTGCAAATTTTGTTGGATTCTTTTCTAGCTTGCATCCGTTGTTTTATTTGACATATGAAGTTATACTCCTTATAGGATTTTTTGTTTTATTGGCGAATCATCTCAATCTTAAAAAGGGAATTAATTGAAATGAAAAAACGAACCAAACTTGAAGTAATAAAAGATATTTTAATGGTTTTAAGAAATGAGCATAAGGTTAAAATTACGCATTTGATTTACAAATCCAATCTTTCTAGCGGGAGCATAAAATCTTATATCGATGAGTTGATGAAAAATAATTTAATTGAGGAGGTTGATAATTCTGGAAAAAAATATTATCAGATTACTCAAAAAGGAAATAAATTCCTTGAAGATTTCAGCAAGATTATGGTTTTTTCTGAGTCTTATGGATTGGAATAATCTCTATCTATTTCTTTTTACACCAATTTTTTGGCAATATTTTTCTATTGGACATTTAGAGCACCAAGGAGAAATTGGCTGGCAAATTTCTCTTCCGAATTGAACAAATATTGCGTTAAAATTATTCCAATATTTTTCTGGAATTATTTTGTTCAATTCCTGCTCTGTTTTTTCTGGAGTTTTTGTTTGAACCCAACCAAGACGATTTGGAATTCTATGACAATGAGTATCGACAGGAATTACACTTTTTCCGAATGCAAATGCTAAAACAATATTTGCGGTTTTTGGACCAATGCCTTTTATTGAGATAAGTTCTTCTCTTGTTTCAGGGACTTTGCCGTTGAATCTTTCAAGAATTTCCTTAGAAACATGTTTTAAAACCCGCGTCTTTTTTTTATAATGTCCTGAAGAGTAAATTAATTTTTCAAGTTTCTTATCTGAAAGTTTTAATATTTCTTCTGGAGTTGAGACAATTTCAAAAAGCTGTCTGGAAACTTTTTCTGTGTTTTCATCTCTTGCTCGCAGGGAGAGAAGACAAGAAATTAAAATTTTAAATGGCTCGGGTTTGTTTCTCATTCTGTTAAGAGTTGTTTTTTCTGTTGAAGAGTATTTTTTGGAAAGGATTTCTATTATTAAAATTATATTTTTAGAATGTGAGTTCATTTCAGAGTCAGTTTGTTTTAGATTTTAAATTTATTGGATTTATTATTCTTGCTTTGTGAGTTGTAATGATTTTTGTGATCTTTTTATTTCCCGCCCAACTCGCGCCTGCGATTTGTTGTTATTTCTAAATTTGTCAAATCACAAACGCTCTGCTCCCATTTTGAATTTGTTATTTAATTTAAATACGGCAAATTCAAAATGCTCGCCCACCCTAAAACACCTTCGGTGTCAGCAAAAATTAACTAAACAAAATATCTTTCAGTAAAAATCTCATCTTCACAAACTTTAAAAACAATCTGCTTTTGCTTATTTTATGGAAAAAAAGGAATTTAAAAAATTAGAAGAAGTTTTAATTCAAGTAGGATTGAGAATAGCCAAGCGCGGAGAAGGGGCTTTATTTGTCGTCGGTGATGTGGAATATAAACCTCTTGTTGATCAGAGAGTTCCTCCTTTTGCTGTTGTAAATAATCCTAAACTTTTGGAGTCGCTTGCTTTAATGGATGGCGCGGTTATTATTGATTTTAATGGAAGATTGAAGGCGTATGGAGTTAAGATAAAATCTACAAAAGTTTTCAAGAATTTTGGGACGCGGCATAGTGCTGCGTTGAGTGCCGCTAAAAAAGGAAATCTTGTTGTAGTTATTTCTGAAGAAGACAGAAAAGTTAAAATTTTGAAAGAAGGAAAAATGGTAATGCAATTAGATGCTTTGCAAAAAGATGTTGAGAAAACGGTTCCTGGTGCAGTTGATTTTTTAGAATCTATTGGTGCTGGGACAATTGGAGCAATTGGAACAAGTTTATTGGTTCCAACTTTGGGGTTGACTCTTCTTCCCGGGGTTGTAATTTTCGGTTCTGCATATTATCTTATAAAATTTCTTTCGAAAAAACATAAGTATTAGAAAACTATAAATAAAAGAATTTTGTTTTAATGGAATGGGAAAGGTGGTGAGTATTATAATCATTAGTTATAATGAAGAAAAGAACATTGGGAATCTTTTGAAAAGTATTAAAGGACAGAAATATAAAAATTATGAAATTATTGTTGCTGATGCAAATTCCAAAGACAGAACGAGAGAAATAGCAAGAAGATTTGGATCTAAAATAGTCAATGGTGGTTTGCCCGCTGTTGGAAGAAATAATGGAGCGAAAAAAGCAAGGTATAATTTATTTTTATTTTTAGATGCGGATGTTATTCTCCCCAAAGATTTTTTAAAAGATTGTTTGGGAGAATTTTACAAAAGAAAATTGGATGTTGCTGGCGTGAGTTTAACTCCAATAACTAATAAGAGGTTAGATTATTTTTTACATGGGATGTATAATCTTTGGCAGATTATTATGCAGAAAATTGATCCGCATCTTTCGGGCGCGTGTGTTTTTGTGAAGAAAAACGTTTTTAATTCTATCGGGGGTTTTGACGAGGATTTGCATGTTGCCGAAGACCATGCATTTGCAAGAAAGTCAAAGAATGATGGGTATAATTTTGGAATTTTACATAATCATATTTTGCTCGATGTTAGAAGACTGGAAAAAGAAGGAAGAGGGGGTTTTGCTTTTAAGTTATTTTTCTTTTGGTTTAGGAGACTTTTCGGAGAAGTCAAAAAAAGCAAGATTAAATATGAGTTGGGAGAGAGAAATTAATCACATTCATTGATATTCTCCATTTTCTTAAATAATCTTTTTCCGATTTTGAATGTTCCATATGCTATGAAAAATGCTGCGAGAACATCTATGCTGTAGTGACGATGCATAAGTAATGAGGTTGCTCCCAAAATTATCGAAGAGGCAAGAAAAAACCATCTTATTTTTGATTCTTTGAATAAGAAAAAACCTATTAAAGGGATTGCTGTGTGTCCGGAGAAAAACAAATCATTTTGAAAAACGAGATTGGATAACAGGTCGGGGAATTTTACTGCTATCGCTGTTGCTGGAGTTTTTAAATGTGTTAGTGACATAAAAATACTTCTAACCATAATTAACAAACTAAAATGTCCTATTGCTAAATGCAATTTGCTCACGTTAAAAATTAATGGATATATAAAAATAAGTGAAACGATTATTAAAAATAGATATACAAATAGGATATTAAGATTTATTGCTGGAATATAGCTTAAAATTAAATCTGAAGATTCTGCTGAGCCAACTTTTGTTACATAATTTCCTGCAACATAATCAAGGCCTGTTGCAACCGAGAGCAAAATTAATGAAACTAAAATTAGTCGATAGTGTTTTTTTATTTCTTCTGCCCATTGCGGAAAAAGTTGTTTTAATCTTATTTTATTTTTCCATTCTTCAAATTCTTTTTCTTTTTTTGTTGGCATTATTTTTTGTTTCCCTTTTATTTTTTAAGTATAAAATTATGGAGGCGGTTACTGCACCCAGGGCATTAAAAACTAAATCCAATGAATTATTATAGTATCCTCCGACACCAGTATTTTGAAACATGACTACTGTTGCGAATTCTTGAATTTCAACTAATGCTCCCCAACCAATTCCTATAAAGAAAACTACAACACAACGCAAAAGCAAATTATTTTTTTTGATCAAATAAATATTTAATAAATGGTATGCTACTATGGTTATTACAAATATTCCATAGAAATGTGCAACCTGGTCAAATCTTAATACGAATGAATCTCCACTTCCAAAAAGGTGGATAATATTCAAGTGATATAAATTTTTTCCTCCAATAAATATTCCTCCTCCAGCCATGTGAAGAAATCCTGCAAACGATAAAAGCCACAAAATAAAATTGTTGAATTTTGTTTTATTTATTGTAATAACGATGAGCAAAGATAAAAATACAACTACCGAAATATAAAATAAAAATTCATAACTTGCAATATAAATATAATAAAATGCAAAGATTAGAATGTATGCAATGTTGAATATGAATAACAACCACCAGTTCTTTTTTATTTTGGGAAATTTCATTACTTAAATAATAAATTATGATATAAAAATCTTTGGAGATTGAAAAGAATGTAATTATCGAGAATTCTCCTCTGCTTGTTCGACTCTCGGATTTCTAATTTTGAATTCGTGGCGATGATGTTTCACTTTGTTCAACATCATTTACGCCCCGACCGATGCTAAAAATTTCTTCGAAATTTTGGCAACTTCAAAAGACGATACTTTTGAAGTGATTCAAACTCGGGCAAGCCCTCGTTCGAATCGATACGCCCCGACCGAGATTCGAACTCGGGTCACCGCCGTACCCTATTGCCTCGAAGAAATTTCGAGACATAAAAACTAAATGCTTGTTCTAAGAGAACAGAGGTTATTATCTCATCGACTAAACCTCAGCAATTTGAGAGGGCGGCATTCTTGGCCTCTGAACTATCGGGGCGTTTAAAGAAAATTATTCTAATATAAAAAACTTCTTGTATTTTACTATGCACTAAAGTGCATGGTTTTTTTGAAGTTTTTTAGATAGAAAACAAAAAATTGCAAAGCAATTGTCTGTCATATTTATATGGTAGTTTAATTTCGTTTTCCGTATAAAAATATTTAGATAATTATTCTGATGTAAAAAAAGTATAAAGAATGAAATCAACTAAGATGCTCGTGAGTATGATTTTCCGGCACCATCCTTTCAATCCCTTTTTCATTTTAATTCAGGAATTTTTAAATATTATTTTATTAAAAATACTTTATCATTAGGCCGAACTTTGTCTGGAACTTTTATTCCAATATGGTCACCTTTTTTTGCCTGCTTTACTGGCTTTCTTTCTATTTGGATTTCTCCGATTTTTATTTCAAAGTCCGTTGTGTTTCCTTTGATGTGAACTTTTTCTCCAACTTTCAAGCTGTCTGAAAGTTTTATTGCAGCTACACCTACCTGACTAAAGTAACTTGAAACAACTCCAATTTCTTTTTCCATAGTTTATTCAGGAATGATATATATTTAAACTTTTTTAGTTAAGTTTTTAATCTTCTTATTTTTAAAATAATAAAGCCCCATAGTACAGCGGTCAAGTATACGGCCCTCTGAAGGCTGTGACCCAGGTTCGAATCCTGGTGGGGCTATTGGATTCGAACGCTCAGAAAATAGGAAATTTTCTGGGACTTCAAAATTTGCATTTTGAAGTAATCCTGGTGGGGCTATATGAATTCCACCAGAATTCGAACGTCTTAAAAATTGCAAGCAATTTTGGGAGTTTCAAAACAAGTATATTTTGAAACAATCCTGGTGGGGCTATTCGAAATGTTTTTATAGTTACATGGGTTATTTTTTCTATGGCGGTGGGCGTTACTCTTTTAATTGTTGCTGTAGCAGTTATTGCTATTTATGTCCTCGTAGAATTGAAAAGATTCAGGCACAAAATTTTTGCTATTCTTCTTATTGCTTTGATATTATTTGTTTATCTTACTGCTATTTATGTGTTCAAAGGAAAAGATGTTAATTTAAAAACAGCTTCGGGTTTTATTGAAGGAGTTAAAATTTATTTTAGTTGGCTTTTATCAGCGTTTGGAAATTTGAAAACAATAACTGCGAACGCGATTCACATGGATTGGGGTGGCAATAAATCTATAGGTTAATTAGAATGATAATTAATATTTTTAATTCCTCGTTTGCGGGAAAACAAGCAAACTTCGGAAAATGAGAATTATTCTTGCTGTCGTGATATTTTTTATTATGGGTGGTTTGATTATAATTAGTAATGATAATCTTGCAATGAATCAATCGGAGAATTTTTCCAATTTCTCTGAATCTTACGTCGGCTGGATTGAGCAAATTTATTTTAATATTCAATCTATTACTGGTGATGTTGTCAAATTAAGTTGGTTTCCTTCCAATAAATAGATTTAGCAAATTTAAAGATTAAAGAATCTTTAACTCATTCGTTTTTCCAAAACGAAGATTTTAAAATTAAGAAAATTTTAAGGACTTCCTCAAATAAATTTTCGGAAGTTTTAAAAACTATATTGTGCAATATATATTATGGCGAAGAAAAAAAGAGCGCGAAGAAATGTTAGAGTAAAAAAATCTGTTGTTAAGTTTAGGAAAGTAAATCCCGTGAAGTATACTCGTGTTAGTCCTAGGAAATTAAAGATTGTTACGACTAATTTAATTCTGTTTATTCTTTTGGGTATTGTTTCTTATGCGTTGTATAATTTATCTACGCAATTAATTTATGTAAATTTATTTTATTTGTTGTCTTTTCTTTTTGGATTTTTGAGTTTGGCGTTTTTCATTGCTCTGCTTGTTCTTTTAATTTTGAGAGTCATGGGAAAGTAAAGTTTATAAGTAATTGATTCTTTAGTTCGGTATGAAAAGGGTGTTGTTGGTAGTTTTGATTGTTGTGATTGCGGCAGTTTTGTTTTTTGCTAGTAGTCAATTTACAGGCAAAGCAACGCTTACTTCGAATGCCAACTATGGGCCGATTGACAAGCACAAGTATTTTTATGTTGACTGTGTTTATTTAAGTGATAATGATGGGTGGAATGTTATTGAGAAAGGAAAGGTGAAATATTTTAATCGACTTAAGGGATTGGATTTTATCGAAGATGATTCGTGTTTGTCGAGCGTGAAGGTTAGAGAGCTTGATTGTTCAAGCGATTATATGGTAGAAAGAGAAGTGACTTGTCCTCCAAGTATGGTTTGCAAAGAAGGAATTTGCGTTACTCCTAATTTTTAGGGAAATAGTTTTTATACTGACAATTCTATTTATTTTGTCAAGAACCCTCGGAATAAATTCCTGGGCGTGTCTCGGGTTCTTGAACACCTCAAAAATTGTTTTTGCTTTCTCACGAGTTAAAAACTGGGAGTTTATGCAAAAAACAATTTTTGCTGTATTAAAAGCCACAGCTGAGGATTGAACTCAGGACCCCCACCTTACCGAGGTGGTGCTCTACCAACTGAGCTACTGTGGCACTAAATAATTTGTTACATTAAATTTATAAAACCTTTTCATTAATCTTGTTTATGGCAAAAGATAAATGTGAAGATAAATCTTGCTTGGAGAAATTGAAAGAAGATTACAAGAAAATTCAGGAAAAATATCGGCTTCCGAGTTTTGATTCTTTGAATCGTGATTTTCAGATTGAGAAAGTTGCGGAATGCGAGACGGATTATTTAATTAGAGAGATTAGAAAAGGTATTTCAGACAAATTTTCAAATTATTTGCAGTTTATAGAGGTAATTTTGAATCCAGTGAACGCACCGCTTTTTATATTTTCTGTAATTAAATCTATTGGTGTTGATGAGAAAAATAAACTTTCTGAAACTTACAAGGAGATTGTGAGATTTGAGGTAATTTTAATGAAGTTAGACATAGAGTTTTCCGAAGAGAAAGAAGCAGAATTTATTAGAGATTCTTATGAAGCTTGGCAGAAAATTAAAAAAGATATTTTAGAAGTTGTTGAAATTATGGAAGAAAATTTGGACAATAAATTTGAAGTAAATAATAAGGGTTATTTCGGATAATTTAAAAATACCACTAAACTTATTTGTAAATGAATAAAAGGGGGGTTAATGTTTTGTTTGTAGTTTTGATTTCAATATTTTTGGTTTTTATTATTGCTATGATTTCTCTGGTTGTTTTTTTTGGAGATGATGGGGGGAAACTGGATATTGCTGTTGAATCGTTTCCCGTCGAGGTTGAGATAGATCCTTTAAGTGTTATGCTTTTAAATTCTGATTATGGGAATACAAATATTTCATTAAAAATTAAAAGAAATTCTGGAGAAGGAAATATTACTGCCTTAAAATTCATTATCTACGACGGAACTTATACTCATGAGGAAATTATAAATACAACATTAAAAGAATTAACAGAAAGAATTTATATTGTTCCTATTGGATTTTTAAATCCAAATTCCTTGCAAACAATTACAGTCATTCCTATTTTATTGGGGAAGGAAGGAGAAAAAAAACTTGCGCGATTTGGAGAAGAATTAAATTTTACAACTAATAGGACGAGAACTGTAACTCCTGGCGGAGGTGGAGGCAGAAGAGGGGGTGGAGGTTCGTCGTCTGGAGGAGGAACATCGACGTGCACGCCGACTAAAACATGTACTGATTATATTGGACAATGTGGAACTCAATTAAGTGATGGATGCAGCAATGTTTTGAATTGTGCGAATAATTGTGATGTGAATTATTTTTATTGTTATAAAGGACAGGGAGATATTACAAATGTTTGTGTGAATAATTCAGCAACATGTAGTCCTCAGGGGAATTCTTGTGTGAATTCAACTGCTCTTGCACAATTCTATTGTTATTATAATGGAACTTCATTTAAATTTAGAAATATTACAAGCACTTGTGTAAATGGATGTCAAGGTAATGAGTGTTTAGGACCCTGTGATTTAACTTCAGCGTCGTGGAATGTTACGACTGCAGTAGAAGGAGAGATGGTTGAATTAAATGTGCAGGGAAATAATTGCAATGGAAAAAATTTGAATTATACAATTTACAAAGATATTTTGTTGTGGTTTGATACCAAAATTATGACAACATCATCTCAAGGAAGTACAACGTGGCTTGCTGGATTGAAATCAGACGGAACTTATTCACTCGGAAATTATTATTTCAAGGTTTTTGTTGTTGGTGATGAAAATGAAAATATTTTAAGTAATAATTCCTTGGAAGTTAGCGAAGCAGCAGTTATGGTTTGTGCTACGGGAGATACACGATGTTCTGGAAATAATTTGCAGACATGCAATGTTCAAGGAACAGCGTGGACGAATCAAGATTGTTCAACGACGAGCTATTGTGATTCTGTAACAAAAACTTGTTTAGCTTGTTCAGCAGAAAATTTAAATTGTGATGGAGAAGTAGCCAATGGATGTGAGATAAATAAAAATAATGATATTAATAATTGTGGTTTTTGCGGAAATGTCTGTGGAGATGGAAGATATTGTAATCAAGGAATATGTTCTGATAATGTTTGCACACCTTCGACAAAACAATGTCTGGGAACATTATGGCAAACGTGCAATGCTCAAGGAACAGTATGGCAAACAACAATCGATTGCAATTTAACAAATAAAAATTGCGATGCTGTTTTAGGTTGTGTCTTAAAAACTTGCACTGATGGAACAAATTATGGAATCTGTTCAACTACAAAACCCTTATTTTGCGACGCTGTTTTAGAAACTTTAATTAACAAATGTTCTTCATGTGGTTGTCCAAATGGACAGGCTTGTCAATCTGATGGAAGTTGTAAGGCAATTGTTTGTACTAATAACGAAAAAAGATGCAATATTAATTTGCATCAACAATGTTCAGCTGATGGAACTGTGTGGAATACATTAGACACTTGTTCAGCGAATGAAAATTGTGTCGCTGGAACTGGGTGTGTTTTAAAAACTTGTGGAGAACAATCGGGAGATATATGCAATGCAGAGGAATTGTGCCCCGGAACACAATTAACTTCTTCTGATTCAGATAAATGCTGTTCTTCAACTTGCAATTTGCCGACGTGGAATTTATGTTCTCAATGTGGAACCGGATTATTTAATTTATGCGATAAAACAGAATGTCATTTGATTAGTGAAAATTGTTATTATACCGACGGAATAGCAAGAACATGCACTGCTTGCGCTGGAATTACTTGTGATAAATATATTAATTCTGCTGATTGCAATGCTGACAGATGTTTGAAGAATTGTGCATGGGATGTTGTGAATAATCTTTGCAAGAATGTTGTTCAATCTGTTTGTGGAAATGGAATTAGTGAAGGAAGCGAAACTTGCGACGATGGAAATACTGAAAACAGCGACGGGTGTTCTTCTTCATGTGCTGTTGAATCTAGGTGGACTTGCACAGGACAGCCGAGTGTTTGCACTTTACCTTGTACTGCTACAAGTTGTTCTGATTATAGAAATCAAGTAGATTGTAATGCGGATAGGTGTTCTTTGAAAAGTTGTTTATGGGATACAACAATTAATTCTTGCAGACAGAAATTTTATCAAATGAATGCTGCTGTTGTTAAAGAGAAGAATAGCGATGTAATTCATTTATTTTATGACGATAAAGAGAGGGTTCGGACTGCTGTTTCTGGATGGCTTCAAAGAATTACTATTTTCCATGAAAAAAGTTCTGATAAGGGTTTGAATTGGAACTTACAAGAATCTTCTGGAGTGAATTATCCGACTGGAAGCTGGGGAGCAAGATATGACGAAGCTGCAACTGTGTTAAGCAATGGGAATATTGTTTTAACTTATGCAATGGCTTCTTGTGACAAAACTAGTGATGCTGTCAAAGATGTTTCTTTTGTTTCTACAGATAATGGTGTGACGTGGAGTGCTCCAAGTGATATCTTTGTTTTTGAAGGAACAGGGGGGTGCGGTGGTAACTTCGTTGCTAGAGTAGTACCAGATGACCAGATTATAGGTGCATTAAATGATGGAAGTATTCTGGTTTTAGCTGCATATCGTTTGAATTTAGATTATCCAAATTCTCCTTCTGATTCTTTGTCTCATACGGCTAGAGCTAAGGGAATTGTTTCTGCTAAATCTTATGATGGTGGAGGAACTTGGAATGATAAAATAACTTATGATGCAAGTTACTTTTCTAAATTAGTATACCAAACATGGTCTGATGGAAAAGTTCGTACTCCCTGGCCTTCAAGAATTGTTCAAGATCCTGTTACAAATTATGTTTATCTTTCTGCTAGTGCATCTTTGAAAAATTCTCCTTATTCATCAGTTAATTCTGTGGTTTTTATATCACAAGATAATGGAAGAACTTGGAATTTTAACAATCCCGAATCAATAGGAGCATTTCGCTCTGAAGCAGACATACCAAGACTTTTCTTTTATCAAAATAAATTATATGCAATTGTGGAATCTAATCGCGGTTCTAATGGGCAGGATTTGGATTTATATACGAGGGATGGCGCAAATTCATGGAGATTTATTCAAAAGATTGTTTCTGGAATTGATTATTGTGGTATTTTTCCTTATGTTTCCACTACAACTGAAACTTGTGTAGGAATTGCGGCCTTTCCGATTGTTTTTAATGACGAAATAGTTAAAGTGTTTTATGGAGAGTGGAATCAAAATCAAGAATTTAAGTACGCCTCTAAGGACATTACATATTTATTGAAGGACGGATTTGTTTCTGATTTTTCTAAAGTTTCTCACGACTTTAAGGGGATTGGATGGAATGTAAATGCTCGTAATTTTAATGATTGGAGTGATACTAGAATCAAAGAATTATTGGATTCTTCTCATATGCAGTTTGCAAGAGTTCTTGGATGGGATGCAGGTATTTATGCACCTACTGAAACTCAGAAAGATTATGAATCGAGTAACATGCAGGGGTTGTATAAATTTTTAGAGTATGCTAAAAAGAATAAAATTACAATTCAACTTGCAAATTGGAATTCTGGAGGGAAATTTTTATCTGATTCTTTAACTGGAACAAATTATTGGACGTGTCAAAATACAGCAGCTTGGCCAGTAACAAATTGCTGGCCCGATCAATATTTTTGGCTTTCTGCAATATCTCATAATAATCCAACCAATTCCCAAAATAAATTCTGCCATAAAATTTATTCAGGTAATCCTGGACTTTGTTCTTCAGAAGATAAAAAAAATAGAAATGGTGTTCAAGGAGTGGAGTCAGACCATCCATATTCAGATTCGGTTTTTGTAAATACCTTGTTTGATAGTTTAAATTATATTGTGAATGTAAAAGGATATGATATTGATTTTGTTTCTTTGTGGAATGAGCCTAATGGAGATTGGGCATATCATCCTAGAGATTCTACAAAAGAATATCCTGAAAGTTTCAGAAATTTGTATTCATTAATGAAATCAAAACTCTTATCTAATCCCTCACTAAGCAATATTAAATTAATTGGCTTTGATGGAAAATTTGATCAAGCCGAATTTTCAAATATTAAAAATAATATAGATGTTGTTGGAATTCATGATTATTTAACTGGCACTCAGCAAGTAATTTCCGCAAAGGCATCAACGACAAAACAAATCATAATTGGCGAGGCAGGTGATAATTCTGCAACGGGTTGTGGAGATCCTTCATGGAATAGCCTGTCTGATTCTGCGAAAAAACAAAAAGTTTTGGAAACATCTATTTTTGTTTCTAATAGTATATTTAATGATATTAACGAGGGAGCTTATGCGGCTGCAAGATGGTGGTATAACGGAGATGCTGGTTGTTATGTTGCAACAAATGGCGGTGGAACTGGATTTACAGATATTTCAAAATATAATTATAATTCTGGCAAGATATTGAGTGAGAGTATTCCTCAAACTGATTATGATTTTAGAATTATTAAAACTTCAAAATCTGGAAATAACAATTTGAATGTTGTGGCTATTGATTTCTCGAGGGTTGGAGAGAGTCCTAAATTAGCGATATGGGTTGTTAATCCTACAATTGAATCTCAACAGTTGAAATATACTGGAAAGGGATTTTCTGATACGAGAAATTTGAGAAAAAGTTTATTCGATAATTTTGGCGAGATAACTTATTTTCCAAGTTATGTTCAACTTTTTCCAAACCAACAACTGACAGATACAATTCCTGCAAAATCTATTGTGGTTTATACCGAGTATGATTCACTAAATTATTTAAAAAATTACGATTTTTCTCAAGGCTCTACATTTTGGAGTTTATCAAATACTGGGAATTTAATTTCTATTGCAGATTCTGATTTTGCAGGATCGACGGGGAAATCATTGCATATAAGAGGATATGGATTTGCACTTCAGGAACTTCCTATTCTGCAAAATGCTGGAGGAAAATCTTTTGATATTAGTTTTTGGGCTAAGCAAGATGCTGGTGCTCACGGAGTAGTTTACATACAAGATCAAGTTACATGGAAGGCGAAAAAGGCGTTTTATCTAGATTCAACTGAATGGAAAAAATATTCTTTTAATTTTAATGTAGATAATAATTGGGCGACTCCTGAAAATAAACATATGGTTGTTTTAGCTACAACTAAGACAGATTTGGGAAAATCAACAAATGTTTGGTTTGACGACGTGAGACTTGTGCAGGTTGGGGGATTTGTTCAATTGAGTCCTGATAATTCTGTTCAATCTGAAACGCCGTTACTTTCACCACAAAATCAAGAAGATGTTTCACAAATTTCTGGAACTGATAAATTTTCAGAAGGGCAAATGCTTCCTAGAGATGAGAGTGGAAAAGAAATGTTTAATAAAAATATAAATAGTTCAGACAAATTTTTTATTTTCATTATAAGTGTTTTCAGTGCGGTTGCAATTGTTTATATTTTAAGCATTGTAAAAATATTTAGATTTAAAAGAAAAATTATTTCTGCTGAAGGAAAAACACATAAAGATTTAACTCAATTGAGATTCAGAAGATAGTGAATGAAATTTAATCTTCTAATTCAATTCCTCAAATATTTCTTCTAAACTTATTTCAAAAAGAGAGATAGGCATTCTTATTTTCCAGTTTCGCAGAATGCGTGGATGAATTTCCCCGATGAATCCGATTGATTTTTCGTTTGTTTTTGTATCTCTTCCTATTCTTATTTTATTAATTAATTTTTCCTTTCCAATATCTTTATTGATATTATTTGTACTTAATATGATCTCACCGCATCTGCCCTCGATAAAGTGATTTGGAACTTCTGATGGCTCTTTGATTTCTAATTTTACATTAATCATTTTTGAGAGATAGTCCAAGATTTGTTTTATTTCTGTAAAATTTCCCGGAGTTATTGCTGTAGAAAGTTTTTCTTCTTCTTTTATCTTATTATTCTTTAATGAAAAAACTTTTCCGGTTTCGAATATTTTTTGCGGATATTCTGCGTCCACATTCTCTGAAAATATTTTTAGCGCGTAGTGGCTTAAATTATTTCTTAATAGAGTATAATCTGTTTTAGATTCTTCAACTTCAATTAAATCTTTCACATTTTTTTCTGATATTCCCATTTTTTCGAACTGATCTTTTTTGTTAGTTAAATGATAATTGGATGTTTCTAATATTTTTATTCCGGCAAGAATCTCGGCAATTTTTCTTTTGATTGTCTCTTTTTTATTTTCTTCTCCTGTTGTTGCAATTTCGGGTATTTCTGGAATAAATTTATCATAACCATATGCAATAGCCACATCTTCTATCAAATCAACTTCATGCAAAATATCTGTTCTCCACGACGGAATTTCAACCATTTTATTTTTGCAGTTATGCCCCATTTTTTCAAGAAATTCTTTTATTTGTTTTTCATTTAAGTTTAATCCTAAAATCTTGTTTGTATTTTCTGTTGAGATTTGCATTTTTTCCGGCTCTAAATTTGGAGTTGTTTCTTTTAATCCGCTTAATTCCATTTGATATATTTTCCCCCCCATGTCGGCAAGAGTTGTAACAAGAATATTTAATACTTTTTTTAAAATATGAAAATCAAAACCAGAGCATTCAATAAAAACATCTTTTGTTTTTTCAGTTATTTTTCCTGTTATTTGAGAATTGATTATTGGTGGCATGCTTAATATATTCTTGTCGGCGTCGATAAATATTGGGAATTTTGCTTTTCCTGCCAGAAGATGTGCATAATCTTTTCCTGTAGGATGCCTTTGCAGAATTTGCAAGCCAGACATTTCTTTTTCTGTTTCTAACGGGATAAATTTTATTTGATCTGGTTCTAACGCCATAAATGTTATTGGGAGTTTTATTTTTTCTAGAGGATAAATTCCTATAGCAGCTTTTTTTCTCTTTCTACCGATGGTATTATGAATTTTTTCTTGAATATCAATTATTTCTTTTATCTTTTCGTCGTCAAAAATTAATCCCTTGACAATTGCACATGCAGTGTAAGGGCGTATATCTTTTACAGATTTGTCAATTATAACTCGATAATCTTTTTCCGGTTTGTTTATTTTATATTTTTTTAATCCCTTGGTTTTTCCCAAGAATCCTAAAAAACTTCGTTTAAATCCTTGATAAGATAAAAGGTCAGGGCGATTTGGAGTTACGTCTATTTCTATTTCTTCTTCGCCGACAGACTCAACTGTTGTTCCAAACATTGCAATTTTATTTTGCATATTTTCATCTATCTTTCCTATTTCTTTTTCAAAAAGTTTTTTGTTGAATTTTACTGAAGCCATTCGTATGAAAACGCCGTTTTCCTAACAAGTCACCTTTCCTTCGACGCTGAAGGGCGATATCTTTAATTGCCTCCGACAGATATCACATAAATTTAGTTTAATTAAATTTTTCATTCTTATTTTATCCAATATTTTATTTTTCTCAATTGTGAAATGTTATTTTTGTATAATTCACGGAGATCTTTTATTTCATAATAATCCATTATTGTTCTATCGAATCCCGGGCCCCATGCCAAAACTGGAATATGCTCGCCTAAAAGGGGGATTGTTACTTCGGGACGGAAAATTCCCGCACCACCAAGCTCCAGCCAGACTTTTTTTTCTGAATGCCAGACATCAATTTCAACCGATGGCTCTGTGTAGGGGAAATATGCAGGACGGAATCTTATATTTTCAAAACCCATTTTCTTGAAAAATTGTTTCAAGTATCCTAAAAGATGCCTGAAATTTGCGTTTTTATCGACGACAATTCCTTCTGTTTGGTTGAATTCAAATCCATGACTCCAATCTACTGTTTCATTTCTGAAGCATTTTCCGACGGCAAAATATTTTTTTGGAAGTTCTTTTTTATTTAATTTTGCAAGAGTTTGCGCCGACAAGCAAGTTGTGTGTGTTCGTAAGACGATTCTCTTAGCTTCTTCTTCATTCCATTTATATTTCCATCCGGAACTTCCATTAACCCCTTTTTCATGTGCTTTTCTTATTTCTTCAACTAATTTTTTTTCTGGAAGTCCTTCTTGTTTGTTCATGCTGAAAATATTTACGCTTTTTAGTATTTCAAATTCTTCTTTTTTTTGCGACTTTGCGATAAAAAAAGTGTCCTGCATTTCTCTGACTGGATGATCTTGAGCGGTGAATAACGCGTCGAAATTCCAAAAACTACTTTGAACTAAATCTCCCGACATTTCCTCGAAACCCATTTCAGTCCAAATTTTTCTCGCGTAATCCGTAGCTTGATTTACAAAATGTCTTTTCCCGCCGTTTATTGATGGAATTTGAGAAGTTATATCATACCTTCTAAATTTTTTCCCCTTCCAATTTTTTTCGTTCTTTAAAATTTCTGGAGTAATTTGTTCAATCATATTTTCCTCTTTTATATTTAATTTCATCAATTCTTTTCCGAGATTTGTTATTTCAATGCCGATTTTTTTATCTTCTTTAATTTGAATAATATCTTTTCTTGATTTTAAGGAGTTTAAAGAAAATTGCTGTTCTGGAGTTAAAGAGTCAATCTCCAACGGGAGCGATTCAATAAATAATTCTTCTAAGGTTTTCTTTTGTATTTCTTCCTTGTTTGCGCTTAGTATTATTTTTCCGTTTTTTAATTCAACCATCGCCTTTTTTTTCAACGCCCCGAGAGAAGCTTTAAATTCGTCATCTGAGAGTCTGCTTTCTTTCTGTGCGTCAATCAAAGAAATGATTCTTTTTTCATTCAACAAATTTAAGAGGCGCCTTTCTGGAAGACCTTTCTTTTTATACAATGCCCCGTTTACTCCTATTTCAATTGTTTTCTTTTTCTCCGAAGACAATTTTAATATTTCTTTATTCTGCAGGAATTCTAATGCCCTTAAAACAGAAACTTTATCAAGATTGGATTTTTTTGAAATGTTATTTATGCTTTCTTCGAGATGGGGCAGAATTTTTCTTTCGTTGGGGGAGAGCGATTCAATTATTTTTTTTGTCTCCATTTTGATTTTATTTTTTCCCTCCAAAATGGAAGTTAAAAATTTTCCTTAATTTTTCTATTTCCATTATATTTCATAGAAAATGACATTAAAAAAGGTTTTCTATTGGATAAATTTATAAATGTTAAATGCTCATATTAAATATGAAAAAGGGGATTGGCAAGCGTGGATTGTCGGATGTAGTTGTTTCCTTGATTATGATTCTTTTGGTTTTGTTGGCTATAGGAATTGTTTGGGTTGTCGTTAAAGGAATAATTACAAATACCAGCGAGGATATGGATTTAACTGGGTTGACAATTGATATGAAAATTACAGAAGTGATTAATGATAGAACTAATCCTCCCTCTCTTACTGGTGTTTTAAATATTAAAATTAAAAGAAATCCTGGAGAAGGAGATTTAAATGGTTTGATTTTTGTTTTTGAAGGAAACGGAAAATCTGGAGAATTCAAGACAACACAAACAATTAATGAAGTTGAGGAAAAGCAGTTTAGTATTATTCCGACAGATTTAACCACAATTGGTTTTTCTGAAATTGGAAAAGTTTCAGTTGTTCCTATTTTTAAGTTGAAATCAGGAAAAGAGAAGCAAGGGAACATTGCCGACGAAGTTGAATTAAATTGTGTTGATGATAATCCTCTTGAAGCTAGTAGAGCTGATCTTAAGGGAACTTCAAAAACTAATTTTGGAGATTATACTGACTATTGTGGGCAGGCGGTAATTAATGAATATTATTGCTTCAATACTAAATTTATAGTTATTAAGAAAGTTGTTAATTGTCCTCCTGGTGATTGCAACGACGGGGCATGTATCTCTGTTTGATTAATAATTATTAGATTCCTTGGGGGAAATTTCTGCTAACAATCTTGTTCTGTTCGTGACTTCATTTTATTATTTGTTTTTTAATTAAGTCAAAATGAAATTGCAAATGCCTCTTACACTTCCTTAATCATCCACGTCGGCATTAAAAAGAATCCGCTAGTTCCTCAGAAAATAGGAAATTTTCTGGGACTTCAACTCCTAAAAAATCCTTTAGGATTTTTGGCGCCCCAAAAACCAATAGGTTTTTTAGGGTTTACAAGATTGAAGTTTTTTAGAAATCTCCTCGAAATACTGAACGGCGATATGGAAAACAAAGAATTTTTCCATCCTTCCGAAACAAGAAGTACAGAAATTCTTAATTTCTGTCTCATTCAATTCTCACGAATTGAAGATTTTGAAAGTTTTCAGAAATGCCTCCGACGAAAATCGCATAGCCAACTATATTTCCTTAACCATCCACGTTGGCATGCCGAGAATTAATCCGAGAGATTTTAAATCATAAACATTTCTTTGATTTTCTTTTTTTTGTATTATGAATTTCATTTTTAATTTTGCCTTGTTGCAGAGTTTTATGTTTTGTCTTATTCGCGCAAGGATTTGAGATTTTTCTTTTGGAGAAGATTCAACAATTTCGTCGAGATTTATTCCAATTTCTATCTTGTTGTTTTTTGCTATTTTCGCCATAACTTGATTGAATCCGGAATTTCTTTGCTTTTGGAAGTCCTTTCTATTTGCTTGATTAAGAAGAAGAATTTCTATTTTTTCACTTTCAATTATTTTTCTGTTAAGTTCGTCGTCCTCGCTTGAGAAAATTATCTTTTTGTCTTTGCTTTTCTTAATTTCCTTGCGTGCTCTTTCAAATGTTGCTTCTTTAATTATTACATATTCCATAACTAGGAAAGCGAATTAAAGTTTATAAATTTTTAATGAATTATTGTTCCTGTGAATTTTCTTCCGTTTAATAGATTATCAAGATGTTTCATATTTTCTCCAAGAATGTAGGTTGTTATTTTATGTTTTTTTATACATAATTGATTTATTTTCTCTTGTGCTCCCTACAGACATATGTCATAAGGTATACACCGATTTATTTTTTCTTAAACTCTACATTCGGCAAATTCTCAAATTCCTTGTCGCCCGTAACAAAATAATATCCTTGCTTTAAAGAAAATATATACCCAACAGCATCAAAAAAAGAAATATCTTGTTTTCTGTGCTCATATCTAAACTTAATAGCTTCTATTAAAATTTCTTTAATTACTTGCAAAGAATACCTCTCCAATTTTTTAAACCAGTAGTCTGCAACTTTTTCTCCTTCTTCTCTTAAAAGAACAGCATAAAATTCTGCCAATGTTAAATCAGTTATAACAAAGTGTGAATTAAGATATCCGGAAAATTTTGGATTTCCTTTTGAGATTTCAATTAGAGCATAGGTATCCAGGCATTTCTTTATTTCGACCATTTACTTTCAAGATTTTCTCTTACCTCTCTTAAAATTTGTTCTGTTGATTTTTTAAATTTCAAAGACCCAAATAATTCCTTTAGTACATTTTCTTTTTTTGTAATTTCAACTATTACTGTTTCTTCAGGTTTCAAATTTAATCTATCTGCTGTTTCAACAGGTATAACTACGCCTATCGAATTTCCCCATTTCTTCGTTTTAACTTCTATTGCCATAGTATAACTTATACGTCTAATTATTATATAAATCTTTCTATTTCTAAAGGATTGAGACATTATATCTATAAGCCAATAATCAAAGAATCTTCTTTAGAAGTTAGCACCGATAAATTTACTTTAAGTTTATTTAGAAATAGTTGTCCCCCTAAATTTTCTTCCGTTTAACAAATTATCAAGATGTTTCATATTTTCTCCAAGAATGTAGGTTGTTATTTTATGTTTTTTTATTATTTTTGAAGCGGTTTGATCCAAAACAAAATGCTGTCCGGGTTTGTATTTTTTTGAGTGCGACATTTTGTAAAGTTCTTCGAAAGAAGTTTCTGGAATGAACTTTGCATCTTTATGTTCCAATGGATTTTTGTCGAATAAGCCAGAAACATTTGTTAAATTTATGAATATTGTCTTAAAATGCAGGGCGATTTGCGACGCTGTTGCATCTGATGTTTGGTTTGGCTTATAATCTAGGGCTCCGCAAAAAACAATGTCGTTTTCTTTTATATATTTCTCGACGGTTTTCATTTGCTGGGGAATTCCTTCGGTTTGATCTTGGTTGAAGAAATACATCATGAAACGCGCGTTCATTCTAGTTGCGGAAATTCCAGACATATTTTGTAATCTTTCATTTATTCCAATTCTTTTTAGCGCATTAATGTATTTTCTTGCGATACTTCCTCCGCCAGCAACAATAATAAATTTGTATTTTCTTGTATTTTTCAAGATAACTTTTTTGAATTCTTTGAGAAATTTTAAATCTATTTCGTCTGGAATAATTAAACTTCCCCCAAGACTAATTACAATCACCTTTTTCATTTTTATTTTTGTGAATCGTAGATCTGTTTTATTTCTAAATCTGATAGAGCACGATTGAATATTATTAGTTCGTCTATTGTACCATTTGCTTGTGTCATTAATGTTTTCCCTATTGTTAAATTATTATTGGTGTTTTGCAGAGCAATATAGGGTATTGTAGAGCTTTCAGATGTGGAGATAGCAATTGAACCATCTTGATAAAATTTTATTCCTGTATCTACTTTTGAAGCATCGTAAGTTACTGCAATTTGAGTCCATAAATCTTTTTTCATTAAGTCTCCCCATCTTCCTATGTAGTAAGACGTTCCACCAGAAATAAGGCGGGTTCTAAATTTATTGCTAAACTCTATTGAATATTCTGAAGCTTTTCCCAATATTGCGAATCCCTTGTTATTCGACGGCATGAGTGGTGGTGGTAAGTTTGGAGTCACAGAGCTGTTTTGCCACCAAATTATTGTAAAAGGAAAATCTTGAGAACTATCACCAAAACTAAGTTTGTCAGAATCTTTTACTAAAATATAATCATCGAAGCCATCAAAATAATATGCTTGTCCTATTTTTCCGTTTTTTAATATCGGGCAAGTTGCCAGTAAACATGTTCCATCGTTTCCATTTCCTGAAGAATCTTTTGCATCGCCGTCGAATTTGTAATAAGCGACTAATCCATTATTCATAGTTGATGTATAATCTATGGTTGGGATTATTGAAACTTCCGTTCCGTCGGTTTTTCCAAAAATTGGAATTACTATAACACTTGTTGGTTTTATCCCGTCGGAGAGAGAAATCTCGTAGGTTTTTGTTTCAAGAGTTTGTAGAAGATTATTTTTTTCTTCGTATTCATAAGTTTTTGTTCCATCGCTGAAAACAAATTTAAAGGAAGTTAGCTCTGCATTTCCTTGAGTTCTTGTTAGTTTTATCTTCGCTGTTAATAATCCCACTTTTGCCTCTTCAATTTTAATATTGTTTGTTAACGGGTCGATTGTGATTTGCTCAGAAGTTCCTGTTAATATGTTTTTTACAATAATCCAAACAATTCCAACTGCAACTAAAACTAAAAGAATTATTATTAAAGAAACTATTACTTCTGACAATCCCCTCTTTTGCATTGATGTTATAGTATACAGGGGTTTTTATTTGTTTTTATTAAAAAGAACCCACTGGTTCTTTTTAGAAATCTCCTCTAATGCTGAATGGTGGCATCTTTATTGCCTCCGAGGATACCACAAGATTTTATTTCACTGTAAATAACTTATTGTCTTTGACATCAAAAATTTCTAATCTAACTCCAGAATCAAGCCAGCCGTGCGCGTAGTTTATTGCCGCGAAGGAATTTACAAAATCTTTTTTTGATTGAAAGTGTTTTGCATCAGACAAATAATTTTCAACCATTTCAATAATTTCTTTTGAGTATTTTTCTTTTCCTTTTATTATTGATTTTCTTGCTTTTGTCAGGGCTTTTTCTGTTATCTTAAAATATTTTTCAATTTTATCTGAGGTGATTTTGTATTTTTTGTGTTCTTTCATGTAAATGACATGTTTCGTTTGTATTTAAGTTTTACCTTACGTAAGGAAAATGTTTCCTTACATTTCTTTGCATTTTTTACCGACGACGAAATTATTTCTGCAAGAGCAATATTTAAATAGTATTTTCTGCTCTTTCTTTAAGATTTAGAATGAAAATCATAAAGATTTTCAACTATTCAAACACTTACGCGATAGTGTGTCACAAAATCGTGTTTAAATAGAATGAAAAAGGGGAAAGTTTTACTAGTTGTTATCTTATTTTGTTTATTTGTAAATTCGTTGGGGTTTGTTTTTGCTGATGATTTAATGGCATTGCAGGGAAATGTTCAGCAGTCAGGAGTTAATCTAGCTTCTGGAAATCTGCAGGTTGTTATTTATGATGCTTATGCTGGAGGGAATATTATTTATAATTCTTCGAGCGATTTTGTTGGGAATGTTACGGCTGGAAAATATGATGTGATGCTTGGAAATGGAACACAAAAATTAAATTTGGAATACAGGAGAATTTATTATCTGGAATTGTATGTTAGTGGCGGAAGTGGTTATGAAATTTTTACTTTTAATGGGAAGACGAGACAGGTTTTTCAATCGGGTGTTGGCAAAATAAATGGAACTGCAATTAATCCATCGCAGATTAACGGAACGCATCTTGCAGAAAATATTTCTTTGAGCGGAAATTTAAGTATTGTTGGAAATTTTTCTGCTGAGCGAGGGTTTTTTAGTTGGCTTGGAACTTTGACAAATAGAGCTTATAATTTGTTTGCTGAACAAGTTAATGTCAATGGAACTGCAAATTTTTCTGGAACCTTGTTGGTAAATAATATTAATGCATCTCAATGGCTTTTTAATCAGTCCGTTGGTAGAGGAGATTTTTATTTCACAAATTATTCCGGTGCGTTTATTTCTAACATTTCAATTTATTCTTTTGGTAATTTTTCGTTGCAACAATTCAACGACGCATTTAATCAGAATTTATCATTAAGGAATTTTGGTAATTTTTCTAAACAAGATTTTCAAACTGCTTTTTCAAATAATTTATCTGTTTATTCTTTTAGTAATTTCAATAAAACAGAATTTCAGGATGCGTTCATGGCTAATGTGACGAATTCGGATATTAAAGTGAATACATTAAATATTACAACCGCCTTAAGAGTTGGTTCAACGTCATTATATGCGACGACAAGCGGGATAAATATTACTGGAGAAACTAATTTTGACGGAAGATGGGCGGACGGGGGGATTACAATTTCCGGCGGTGATATATGGGCGCAGGTGCTTTATGTTTATAATATTACAAGTGTGGGTGTCAGCAATTTATACATCAATGGCTCTGAAATGCCGTCGCTGAATAACACATGGGATTTAGGAAATGCAACACATAATTGGAGAACTGCTTATTTTTCAAATGATATTTATGTTGCCGGCGCAAGTGTTAAAACCTGGGCATTTAATCAATCAATCGGCAGAGGAGATTTTTATTTCACTAATTTTTCTAATAGTTTTGGAAAGAATTTTACAGATTCATTTAAACTCAATTTCACTGATAGCTTCAAATTAAATTTTACAGATAGTTTTGATTCCAATTTATCGACAAGGAGTTTTGGAAATTTTTCTTTTACTGATTTCCAAACAAGTTTCGGCAAAAATTTCACAGATTCATTTAAACTGAATTTTACTGACTCGTTTAATTCAAATGTCTCCGCCTTCAATAAAACACTTCCTTGGAATCAATCATCAACAAATATTTTTCCGAATAGTTTGGGATTTAGTGTGGGAATAGGAACTTCAACACCTTCTCATTTATTAACAATAGCGAATTCAGCGACGGCATTAAATGTTTCTGGAAATTTATATGTGAATAGTTCAAGCGTGGGAATTGGAACTTCAACGCCACAATATCCTCTTGAAGTTAGTGGGTCTGCTGGAACAGCAAATACAAATCTTTTAAGTTTAAACAATAATGGTGCAGGTGATTTAACAGCATCAAGTTTAGTTTTCAAATTAGGTGGAACTCAATATGGATTTATTAAAGGTATTTATGTTGCTGCTACTGGAGGTGGTCGTTTAGATTTAGCTTCAACTGGAACTTCTCCGCAATTATCTATAATTACAAATGGAAATATAGGAATAGGAACTTCAACTCCTGCGTATTTATTAGAGATTAAAAATAATGCAACTTCATTAAATGTTTCTGGAAATTTATATGCAAATTCAAGTAGTGTGGGAATTGGAACAGCGACGCCAGCAGTTAAATTGGATGTTTCTCAAACTACTGCCTCTGGTTATAATGAATATATAAGATTGACTAATCCAACAGCATTGGGTGATGCAAAGGTTTCAATTAATTGGGTAAACACTGCTCCTACACCACCAGCAAATATGTCAAGAATTTGGTCGCAAGTTGGTTCGAGTTTTATTGCTGCTCAATTTGGAATTGATGTGGCTGATTCTAATAAAGTTTTGCAAAATAGATTATTGATTGATGTCAATGGAAATGTCGGAATTGGAACAACTTCTCCTTCTGCATTATTACAATTAAATGGAACGGGAAGATTATTAGACATAGCTAATAATTCAAATTCTATGTTTTTTGTAAATAGTTCAGGGTATGTTGGAATTGCAGATGTAAAATCTCCGATTGCTTTGAATGTGAGCGGGAATTTATATGTTAATAATACTTTTACTGGAATAGGAATATCTACATCAAAATATTTATTAGAAATAGCAAATTCAGCGACGGCATTAAATGTTTCAGGAAATTTATATGCTAATACTTCGACAACTTGGACGACAGGAAGTGTGGGGATTGGAACAACTTCTCCAAATGCACTTTTAAATCTCAAAGGAACTCTTTCTTCAGCATTGACTGGAACAGTGGCAGTTACCAATCTCTTAACCACAGTTACAGGAACATTGACTGTCTTTACTAGTGAATTAGCAGTAGGAGACAGTATTAAAATGGGGACAGAGATATTTACTGTTTCTGTTATTACTTCAGATACTTCCTTGACTTTGGATTCTGCTTATCAAGGGGCAACAGATTCTGGTTTGACTGCTTATCGAGATCCTACTTTGTTTGCTATTGACAATGGCGATGCAGTTAACAAGTTAACAATAACAAGAAGCGGGAAAGTTGGAATGGGAACAACTTCTCCAGGAGCATTATTACAATTAAACGGAACAGGAAGATTATTAGACATTGCTAATAATTCAAATTCTATGTTGTTTGTCAACAGCTCTGGCTATGTTGGAATTGCAGATGTAAAATCTCCGATTTCGTTGAATGTTTCAGGAAATTTATATGTTAATAATACTTTTACTGGAATTAATAGTTTTAAGTCACTTTATTTATTTGAAGTAGGGAATAATGTAAAAGCAATGAATGTTTCTGGATTATTATACGTTAATTCAACAAGTGTAGGAATAGGAACATCTACACCCTCACATACATTAAATGTTGTCGGAGATGCGAATATAACTGGAACAACTAATGTTGAATATTTAAAGATTAATCCTGATGATTCTGCAACTTCTTTATTAGTTAGAGCAGATGTTTATGGAGCGGGTGCTTTTATAATTGATGGAGTGACTGGAGGAGATAATAGAAGTTTGATTTTATTCCAAACAAACGATAATACATTTCCATTAAGAAAAATATTTGCAATTCAATCTGATGCTGATACTGGTGCAGGAGGACCTTTTGATATTTTCAGTGTTGGCAGTGCAGGAAATATAATAATAAATAACAATAGCCAATCAACGGCTGATTTTAAAATACAAGGACAAACATTGAAGGCTTTATTATTTGCAGATGTTTCTGCTGGAAGAATTGGAATTGGAACTCTTGCACCAACACACGAATTAAATGTAAATGGAAACACTAATCTTTCAGGAACATTATGGGCTGGAAACAATACATTGTATGTGAGTACGAGTAATGTCGGAATAGGCACAACCTCCCCTTCTGCATTATTACAAATTAATGGGACAGGCAGATTATTAGACATAGCTAATAATTCAAATTCTATGTTTTTTGTAAATAGTTCTGGGTATGTTGGAATTGCAGATGTTAAATCTCCAATTGCGTTGAATGTAAGTGGGAATTTGTTTGTAAATGGGACGAGTGTGGGGATTGGAGTTAGTAAACCAAGAGGAATGTTGGAAATTTATCAAGGAGCTTCTACTTCTAATAGTAATAGTATTGGTTTGAATATTTCTACAATTAATGCTGGTGGGGCTGCGACTGCTTATGGGATTTATAGTTATTCAGAAGTTAGTACAGGGTTTGGTTCCAAATCTATTGCAGGGTATTTTGAATCTAAGGAAGTTGCAGCAGACCAAACTTCTTATGGTATTATAGCTAATGCATCTGGAGCAAGTACTGGTTCAACTGCCTATGGGATTTATGCGTCGGCTTCTGGAGCAGCAACAAACTGGGCAGGATTTTTTGTTGGAGATGTTAATATCACTGGAAATCTTTTAAGCTCACATATAGGTTTTGGTTCCCTAACTTCGTCAGGAGTTTATGAATTTGAAGATGGAAGTGTTTGTATTGGCGATGGTGGATGTACAGCGTCGGCGACTGATGGGAGATTAGCTGCAGCCGGGACAATTGCTGCTGGAACTACGACGACGCAGGCGTATAATACTTTTGGAGTCGGTGCACCAGAACATACTGCTGCGGGGGAAATAACAGATGCAGATGATTTATATGTAAGTGATGATATTGAATCAGATGGAACTGGGTGGTTTGCTGGTGGGGCTGTAACAGGCGATATTGCGGAGTCAATTCAGACTAAGAATTCACGTGAAGCAGTAATTTGTCCGAAAGGAATTGATTCTTCTTATCCTAATGATAATTGTTATTTGAATAAAAGTTATAAAGAAGAACTGGAATATGGGGATGTAGTTTGTATAGATATAATTAATAGAAATGTTATTATAAAATGTAATTTTGCTAATTCAAGATTTGTTGTTGGAATCGTTTCAAATACAACTACTATTCTTATGAACGATAAACTTGGTGGTTATCCAATTGGATTAGCAGGAATAGTTTATGCAAAAGTCACAAATGAAAATGGAAATATTGAGCCGGGAGATTTATTAGTTTCTGCGAGCAAGCCAGGATATGCAATGAAGAATAATGCTCCTGCTCCTGGAACTGTTGTTGGGAAAGCTTATGATTCATGTGATAAAAAAGAGTGTGTGATTTCTGTTTTTGTGACGCTGAGTTAAAATATATTTTTGAACATAGAAACATTTAAATATGGGGTTACCTATTGGGTAACTATAAAAAATGACAACAGAAATACCACAATACGGCTTAAAGGCATATGCTTTGTTTTTTGCAAGGCATAAAGATAAAGAAGAATTCAAACAATCTGAATTGGATTGGATAGTTGGGCAAAGCATGAAAAAAAAGATATTTGCCTTATTGTTAAAAGCAGGTTGGGTTAAAAAGCAATCAGATAATACTTATATCTGCATAAATCCAGAAATTGTAATTAATAGTTTATTAGAATTTAAAGTTCCTCAAATAATAAAACAAGCAGAAAAAGATTATGCTTTCACAAATTTGTCTGCGATAGAAATTTGGAGTGATTATTCTTATGTTCAGAGAGGAATAGAAAAATCACCTTATTTTATTAAAGTTTTAAAGAAAGATTTAAAATATTGGAAAAATTTCTTTAATAGTTATAATATTCCAAATTATGTTAATGAAGGAACCACAATAGGAGAATATATTATTTTAATTCCTGTTGAGAAATTAAGTTTTGTTGAAAAAGAAGGTTATAAAGTTGAAAGCTTAAAAGAGACAATCAAATTAGCAAAATTAAATGAAATGTATTTGTATGCTTACAACTACATAAAAAACAAATACAAAAATGTTATCGCTTAGAGAAAAAGAAATCTTTGAAACTTTAAAAAGAATGAGAAAATTCAAGTTTGTAATTATTGGTGGATATGCTGTAAATGCTTATGCTCTTCCAAGATTTTCAGTTGATTGCGATATTGTAATTAAAGATCATAAAGAGTTAAAAGAAATAGAAAGAGTTTTATTAAAATTTGGTTATGTAAAAGAAGACCACAATAAAGAGGATACTTCTTATTATGGGGACTTCTTAAGGTTTGAGAAAGATTTAGGAGATAATATTAAAGTTAGTATAGATATTTTAATTAAAGAAGTTTTAGATAGACAAACGAAGGCTGTATTTTCTGCTGACTGGGTTTTTGATAATTCAAAAATAAAAACATTAAGAGGAAAAACAATTACAGAAGAATTAAAATTGAGAATAATAAATCTCGATGCTTTATTTGTCTTGAAGTTTGTGAGTTGCAGATTAACAGATATAAGAGATATTTTTATGTTAGCTCCAAACATAAAAGATAAAGAATGGGTAAAAAAAGAGATTTCAGAAAAATATAATTTTGATAAATTGTTTTTAAAAGTTAAGGAGAAAATAACTTCAAAACAATTTAAAGATAGCTTACAAGGAGTTTATGGGATTATAGACGACAAGGTTTTTGAGAAACATAAAAAAGCAATCTTAGAATTGAAAAAATAAAATATAATCAATGAAATATTTGAAGTGAAAAGAAATTCTCTGGGAATATTAAATATCTTGTTTTTTTATCACTAACTGATAGTTGTTTTTACATACAATTAAATTTAAAAACCCCCTTATTTACTAAATATCAGAATGAGATTCAAAAAAACATTAGAAAACTTTTTGGTTGGAACTGGAATTGCAATTTCAGCTTTAGCATTTAATCCTTCTAAAGCGAGAGCCGATGACGTTTTAGCAACAAATGATATTTCTTATGTTAGTGCAATTGATTCTGATGGTGATGGTTTAACTAATTCTCAAGAAGCAACAATTGGAACATATCCAAATAATCGAGATACAGATGGAGATGGATTTTTAGATGGGATTGAGGCAGTAAACAATTTTAATCCGCTGAATTCAGATGTTCCGGATATTGGTGCTGGAAATCTTCTCTACAATTTCGCAACAACACAAAATTTAACGAATGGAACTTTAACAAATGCATTAAATCCTTTTTGGTTTATAGGAGGAAGAATTGCTTATATAGAGTCTGATGCTAATTTTGCTAATGGAGGAATTTATATTAAAAATCTAAGAGATTTAACTCAAACAAGAAGAGAATTAAAAACAGGATTAGATGCTCAATTAAGAGAATTATCCTCAACTCCTCGAGGAGCTTTTGTTTATTTTCATGACACGCTTCCAAATGGAAAATCAGGAATTTATAAAATTAATAGATTAAATGGAAATGTGACAAGAGCTGTTCCTACTGAAGCACAAACTTTAGATTATAGTGTTAGAAATCCTTCTGCTACAGGAAGATTAGTAATTGAGCAGAATGGAAATTTAACAACAAGCGGGAATGTTTGGCTTTTGGCTGAAACAGATAATCCAACAACATCAACAGGACAAATTTATGCTTATCAATTACAAAGTACAGCTCTTCCTTTAAATCCAGGATTTGGAAATTGGGATGGAACAACTGTGAGACAGGTTACTAACATTAATAGAGATCCAAATACTAATGCTAGCATGAGAATCGCAAGACCTAAAACAAGCAGAGACGGGGATAAGATTATATTACAAAGAATAATTAATTCTGGTGTTGATAATGGTAGAGCTGCTTTGGGGGTTTATCGTGGATTACAAGATATTCTTAATGGCACAACAGGACCTTATGATTTTGTAAATCCTCAATCTGATTTGAGAGGAGATTTTTTTGTTACTGGTTCAGGTGAGGGAGTAGCATTTCCAGGTGGTTTTGGAGGAGCAAATAATTTTGTTTATTGGACACAAGACGAAAATAATATTTATAGATTAACAAACCCATTGAATTTTTCTGGAGCAGATTTTGATATTGTTGCTACTCCAGTTGGAATAAACCCCTCTACGAGATTCTCTACGGTTCCTCCAGGTAGAGTCAGAATCCCTCTCCCTGGAAATCAAATAACTCCTGCTGTGTCAAAAGAAGGAAGAAGATTGGCTTTTGCCGACGATTATCTTAGCGACGGAGTTCCTGGAGGAAATTTTAATTTATATG
>Ga0265296_1000793_pt1 | contig 42349 bp, 41 predicted proteins | sample MunlanPumphouse1_FD_189073 | JGI IMG/M metagenome (GOLD analysis project Ga0265296, IMG submission 189073) | Groundwater microbial communities from a municipal landfill in Southern Ontario, Canada - Pumphouse #1 | ecosystem: Environmental > Aquatic > Deep subsurface > Groundwater | place... | reverse complement strand
CACTTCAACTATATTGCCTTTTTTGTCTGTTAATATAGCACCGAATGGGGAATTACTTTTTTTTATTCCTTTTTCAGCTTCATCCATGGCGCGCCGGATTAAATTTTCCTTAGTTTGTTTGTTCATGTGCAAAAGAGGAAGAAATAAATTGTATTTAATAAAGGAGATTTTTAAATTATTTCGCAGAACGTATCCCGACGAAGCGAAGTTTTGCAGATACATTATTATAATTCAATATTATATCTGCAAAATTTGGGTGAAGGAATTTCATTATTATAAATATTTAAAAAGAGAAATTCCGTAACCGCTTGTCGCGGTGTTAAGTGATGTAAAATTTAAAACTCTTTTTTATTATCCTTTTAAAGATTTTAATGCTAGCTCCAATTCTTTCAAGTGTGCAGACTCCAAATCAATATCATAGTGGTTAGCAATCCTAATAATCATAAATAATATGTCGGATAGTTCGTTGCCAATTTCATCTTTTGAGGCCTTGTTGTAATTAGGGTTTTCGTTTCGTTTAGCGAGGTAATATTTCTCAAACACCATGACATTTTGGCTTAACTGCCCAACTTGCTTCATGAGCTCAATCATATTACCCTCAACGCCCCAATCACGCTGTTCTACTTTTTGAAAGGCCTCAATTACTTCGTTTGTTTTTTGAACAACTTCTTTAAAAGTTAAATCTGACATATTGTTTATGATTATTTTATAAAGAATAAAAAAGAGTTTTAAATTTTATTTCACTTAACAAGTTATATGTGAACTTATTGTTTTTTATTTAAAAATTAGTTAAAATAATTATAATTAATTCTTAGTATAACTGCCTATGCCGGGAAATTATTTATATCCTAGTAAAGATCCAATGGGGAAATTTGCACAGGAATTGAAATTACGAAAATTTTAGTGCAAAGACTATTTACTCCTATTTATATTATAACAAAGAACTGCTAAGGTTTGCAAGTAAGTTTAGTGATGACATAAATAGTCAGGATATTAGGGACTATCTGGAGTTTTTGATTGACTCTAGAAAGGCAGAATCAACCATTAATTTGGCAATCAACGCTTTGAAATATTATTATGCAAATATTTTAAAAAGAAAGTTCTTTTCTTCAGATTTTGGGATTAAACGGCCAAAATCAGAAAAAAAGTTACCGACAGTCCTATCAAAACAAGAGATTATCGACATGATTTCGGCAAATAACAATATTAAACATAAGCTGATTATCCAAGTATTATATTCAACCGGCTTGCGTGTTTCGGAGTTACAGAGCCTAAGGATTGATGATATCGATTTTAATCGCCGTTCAGTGTTTGTTAGATGCGGAAAAGGAAAAAAAGATCGAATTACCGTGATATCCCAAACGGTATTGAATAATATCGGTAAGTATCTTTTGGAATATAAACCGATCAAATATCTTTTTGAAGGTTATGAGGCATCACAAAAATTAAGCACCCGCAGTCTGCAAAAAGTTATTTCTTGTTCAGCGAAAATGGCTGGAATACGAAAAGGCGTCAGCCCGCATTCGCTTCGACATAGTTTTGCTACTCATCTATTAGAAAATAATGTGAACTTGCGGTATATCCAATCGATGCTTGGACATGCGCGACTGGAAACAACGCAAATTTATACGCGCGTTGCAATAAATAAATTTAGTGATATTACTGATTTACTCTAATATTAGAGTATATTTATGTAATCATATATTTTTTTCAAGAAATATTAATAAAAAATTATAACATTGCATTTTTTTTTATTATAAACTATAATAAAAACAAGACGAAAAATATTCGTTTATTTTGTTGTTTGTTATAGGCGTATATATTTTCCTGTGAATAATTATCTTGTGAATACCTTTGTATAATTGACACAACTACAATCACAGATGCAATAACATCTTTAATGCAATGCCTAACTACAATCCCCTATTTAGCTCTCGTAGTTTAATGGATAGAACAAGGGACTCCTAAGCCCTAGATGGTGGTTCGATTCCCCCCGAGGGCACAAAATGTTTTATGTAGAACTAAATTCAGAAAACACATATTTGGGCCATTAGCTCAGTTGGCTAGAGTGCTTGCATGGCATGCAAGAGGTCAAGGGTTCGAGTCCCTTATGGTCCACATAATAAATCATCCCCCTTTTTGGGGTGATTTATTATGTGGAGCATAAGTGCTACTTGAATCCTTCTGAGCAACGACGATATATATATCATCAAGAAAGAAAAGAAAAATCGTCGAACTGGAACAACTGCAATGCATGATTGAAAAGGGGCTCGCCCCTTCGAGTCCCTTATGGTCCACATAATAAATCATCCCCCTTTTTGGGGTGATTTATTATGTGGACCATAAGTGCTACTTGAATCCTTCTGAGCAACGACAATACAATCAACAGCAAGAAAAAAACGAAAATATCAAACTAGAATAACCACGATACTTGATTGGAAGGGATCTGAATCTTTCTAAACTTTTTAACATTAAATATTTGCAAAACCAAAATATATTAAGTTTTCCAAAATAATCCGAAGATAAAGTTGCTGAAATAATTAACTTTATCATTCTTGTGAATTTTTTATTCATCTCCTTTTATATTTATGTAGTAGGACCTAAGCATCTACTTTTAACTCAAATTAGTATTTGCGAATATTTAATAATTATTTGATTTGGGCGATCCCTAACTCCAATCGGCCCCATGAGAAGAATTACAAGTTAGCTCCAAGGGGAGCTAACAGTGGTGGGGAATATTAAAGTTCCTCAACCATTAAATATTTGCAAATACGGATATGATTAATAATTCAAACTCGTAAGTCCCGTATAGGTAAAAATCTAAAGAAAAAATATAAACATAATTTAAGGTATAAATGATTTATAACACAAATGTTAGTATTGGAATTCAAAATCGAAGCTTTTTAAAAAATGTATTTTCACTTACAACTCCAAACTTTCACTTTTGTTAAACAAAACCACAAATTATTTATTGCTCACAGGATTATCTAAAAAAACCACAAGATTCAAATACAAAACTGTTGCTTTGAGAATTTTTACAATAGCAAAAAACCAACCCATCTGTTATGTTATTAAAAGAAAAGAACAAGTGCAAAAATTTTCTTAATCAAAAAACGATAAAAACAATGATTTGTTTTATGCAGAACAATTTAAAATAAACTTCTAAAAGACTGCTCCATAGATTTAAAATAATAAATATTCTATCAAAAATAATAAGATATAACCATGAAGTTATGTCCAGGAAAACGTGGACATAAATAAATATATTTGACGTGGATAAGTCCACGTTTATGTGGACTTATCTATAAATATAAACTAATATTAAATAAAAAGAAACTGTGAACAATTAGGGGATAAGTATTGACGAAATTTAAAAAATCATTTTCAAATTGTGCATTATTTGTTAATTAAATTATATGTATGACACTTTAATCATTGGCGCTGGTCCTGCGGGCTTTACAGCGGCAATATATGCGGCAAGACGCGAAATGAAAACCATAATCATTGCAAAGGAACCGGGTGGTCAGGTGGCGTTAGCCTCAGAAATTGAAAACTATCCTGGATTTATCAAAATATCCAGCTTTGATCTCATAAGCAAAATGCAGGAACAGGTAAAAAAACTTGGAGTAGAAATAAAAATTTCAGAAGTAAAAAAAATTATCCGCAATCCAGATGAAAATTTTTCTGTTTTAACCGACCAAAACAAGTACGAAGCAAAAACAATAATAATCGCAATGGGACTGGTTCCGCGGCGTCTTGCGATTCCCGGTGAGCAAGAACTTAGCGGCAAAGGAGTTTCTTATTGTGCAAATTGCGACGGACCATTTTTTCGTAATAAAACCGTGGCCGTAATTGGCGGTGGAAATGCGGCACTAGATGCGGCGGAAATAATGGGAAAAATCGCAAAAAAAGTATATCTTATTCACAGAAGAAACGAATTTAAGGCTTTTGAAGCCTTAATCAACGAGATACAAAACAAGGACAATATTGATGTCTTATTGAACAGTAACATAAAAGAAATTTATGGGACGAATAGGGTTGAAAAAATTAAAATTATAAACCTTCAAGATAATTCGGAAATTGATTTATCAGTGAATGGCGTATTTGTAGAAATAGGAAGAACGGCCCACACTGATTTAGTGGCGGATTTTGTTGAACGTGATGAAAATATGCAAATAATCGCCGGTCCGCGCCGCACGACAAAAACTCCGGGCATATTTGCGGCGGGCGATGTTACGGCGGGAAATTTTAAGCAAATAACAATTGCAATGGGCGATGCAACCACAGCGGCTTTAGCCGCATATCAATATTTGCAATTAAAGCAAGGAAAATCAGAAAAGATTGTATTCGATCGCGGATTGAAAGAAAAAAGCCAATAATTAATTTGCAAAGATAGCAACTTGTATTATAATAACAGTAAAGAAGAGAAGTTGTATCGAGATGCTTAAGTATTGCCAAGATGGAACTTGAATATCCGCAATTACACGCCAAAAAAACCGTTGACAGCAAAAAATTTTCTAATACTACGTTCTGCGCGTCTCTAAAAACAATGTCAGGTAAAACAAAATAATTTATTTTGGAAAAATTTTAATTATACACTATGCTGAACCTTAGCGGTGGAAACATATTACTTGATGTAAATTATATCTTGGAAAAAGCGCAAATCGGCCCGCATAAGGTTGTTGCCGATTTGGGTTGCGGCACTAGCGGTCATTTTGTTTTCCCTTTATCACGTTTAGTTGGAAAACATGGCAAGGTGTATGCGGTTGATATCCAAAAAATCGTTCTTGAATCTATAATCCGCAGAATAAAGATGGAAAAAACACTGAATATTGAAACAATATGGAGCAACCTAGAAGTATTCAATGCAACCAAGATTGAATCGTCCAGCTTGGATGCGGCTTTTCTGATAAATACCTTATTTTTGTCACATAAAAGAATTGAGATAATCCGCGAATCTGTTCGCATGCTAAAACAAAATCGCATTTTAACGATCGTGGACTGGCAAAGCATTGACATTCCTTTCGGACCGCCACCGGAAGAAAGAGTAAAAAAAGAACAAATAATTTCAAATTCATCGAGAATGGGCTTGAAATTCGAAGAAGAATTTTTAGCCGGACAATATCACTATGGTTTAATTTTTACAAAGATTTAATTATTAACAAATCTGCAAAAAGCAGACACTGTATATGAAAAACATATTAACACTAAAAATGTGGTTCAATATTCATCCTGGAAATTTAACAAATGGCGCGACAATTGTTATTTTGTTTATTTTATTGGCTTTATTTATTTCTTCTATTATATTTTGGATACTCAAAAAGAAGAAAAACAATATTTATTTCCGGATATGGAAGAAACTATATTTTTTTGGAGTAAGCAATTTTATTATTGGTATGTTGTTGTATTTTTTTGCTTATGAGCTTCTACCATTTTTATCGATGCGCTTTTGGTTCTTGCTTTGGTGGGTTGGGATGTTGGCGTGGACAGTGCACATCTTTCGAATATTTAAAGAAATTCCAAAAATCAAAGCCTTGCGTGCAAAAGAGGATGAATATAAAAAATACATCCCAAAATAATATTAAGATTAATTTTTGCTTATGTAAGCTTAAAGAAAGAAAACTTTAAGCTTATTTTTTATGCATAGAAATAAAATTATTGGTAATTTTGGCGAAGAATTAGCTTGCCACTATTTAGTGAGAAATGGCTACAAAATAATTGAAAAAAACTATCGACATAGCTATTTAGAAATTGATATTATTGCCAAGATTAACAGTTTATTAACATTTATAGAGGTAAAAACACGAACAAACGTCTTCCTTGGACTTGCCGAAGATTCTTTAAGCTGGAAAAAAACTGAAAACATCAATCGCGCTATTCGCTGTTATTTGGAAAAAAATAACATATACCACGAAAACATTCGTTTTGATCTAATAGCAATTGATATAAACAAGCAGAAGAAATCCGCTCACATAAAACATTTCAAGGATATTATATAAAGCGAAATACACATGTTCTCCACCGGTTTTTCCTCATATTATTAATAGTTAGGCACAGTTTATTTGCTTTTTACCGCTTGACTAAATAAGAGCAAATAGTATAAGGTGTTTATGCTAAACAAAAATTCAATTAATTATTGTTCTTTATCTATAAATAAACTAATTAAAATACAAACAAAGATAAAAAGAAAAAAATAATAAAATGCTTAAATTTTCTGATAAAATACAAAAAATTTCTAATTTTTAAAACAGCCCTAACAAATATATGAAAACATATCTAAAAATATTTTTATATTCAATATTTATAACAATCGGTTGCGGTTCGTTTTTTTTCAGCTTGTCTGCCGGTGAAAATATTGGAACTCCGATAATCAGACAGGTTCGCCAAGACCGAACGGATTATGTTGGTCGCCCATTGGTAACAGGGCTTGTTCCCTATGATTCCGAGGTAATGATTTATGTTGATGGCACATATAACGGAAACGCGGCAATAAACCGCGAGAACACAGGAACTGATAACTTTTATTATCAAATAAAAAATACACTGGAAAACGGCGAGCACACGATTGCGGCTATTGCAAAGAATCGAACATCACTAAGACTTTCAAGCATATCAACCGAGTATCAATTATATGTTAAGACAAACACGCCAACAACGCGGATAACGGAGTCAATCTCAACTAAAGCTTTGCCGGCACCGACACTGATCCAGCCGGATGAAAAAGACGTTATTGGAAAATTTAAACCGTTCATTGCGGGACTAAGCGTTAATAATACATTCGTGCATGTTTATATTGACGGCAAATATAATGGAAAAACAAAAAATCTGACACACAACTCAGGCACTGCAAATTTTAAATATGTTCCATTTTTGAACTTAGCACCAGGCTGGCATACTGCATGGGCAAAAGCTGAAGACGCTAAAGGAAAAATAAGCGGACAATCAAATGTATTGCATTTTCGCATAGAACAATTTTTACCGGCGCCGACAATCATATTTCCAAAAAATAAGCAAAATGCAAAAGCCGATGAACTGTTGATTAGCGGAGTGGCAAAGAATAATTTAAAAATTCGGATATTTATCGACAAAAAACTGAATGGCGAATTTTATTCAGGCAATCATGTTTCCGGAACTACACATTTCAATTATAAACCTTTCTTGAAATTAGAATCCGGACGCCATATGGTTTATGCAACCGCCATAGATGCGCGCGGCAAGGAAAGCCCGTGGTCAAACATTACATATTTTGAGATAAAAGAAAATTACATAAAACCGATAAGCAAGGCCAAAGAAGAGCCGGTAATCGATAAAACGCCTGAAAAAACAGAAAGCACCACTTCCATTGAAAAGCCCGTGATTGATAATAAAACCAAAGACGTGCCTGCAAAAGAAGACAAGAAAGAAAACGCGCCTATTGACGAAAAAAAGAATACGGAAAAGTCCGACAATACGCAGAAAAAAAACGAGGAAACGGTTTCCGTTAATCCAGACATCAAAGACATTCTAAATCCGGAAGCATCCAGCACGGAAATATCTGCCGAAAAAGGGTCAATTGATGAAACTAAGGCTCAACAAGGAAAAATAAAGCTGAACTTGATCGTATTCATTGCATTTCTTTTCTTGGTCATGGGTTGGATATTTTGGGTCAACCGCGAGTTAATCAAAGAAAGACGCGAACAAAACGAAAAAGATAAAGGTGACAGCGACCTGAATTAAAACAATTTGAATATAAATTAATATATTTATCCGTGTTGAGATCAGCTCAAACGGGCTCCTTCTTTTGCAAAAGCTCTTCCGCACCCAGGAAGAGTTTTTTGTTTTATAGCTGAGGAATTTCAAAGTTTCCCGCCACTGTTAGTTCCCTTCAAGATTAACTTGTCAAAAGAACTCTTACAATCCGTATCTTAATAGTGTATAATAGTAAAAGATAATTACTATCCATTTCTTGAATCGAATAACAAATATGAGAAAATTAATTATTTGTATCTTATCCGTATTTATTATTTTTCCGCAAATAGCCTTTGCCCAAGGCAAGGATAAAATAAATTTATATTTCTTTTACGGCGACGGCTGTCCGCATTGCGCCAAGGAGGAAAAATTCTTAAATCTGCTAAAAAAAGAAAACGCGAATATCGCCGTGTTCTCTTTTGAGACTTGGCACGATAAAGACAACCAGTCGCTTTTGACCAAGATTGGAAAAGAGCTAGGAATAACAGTGCGCGGGGTTCCGCTCTTGGTTATCGGCGACCAAGCAATAACAGGCTATTACGACGATGCGACTACCGGGCAACAGATCAAAAAAATAATCGACTCTTATGTGAACACCGGTTGCAATGACATTGTTGCACCCTTGCTTTCCGGCGCCGCCAAGCAACCGATATGTGCTCATGGCTGTGAAAACAACAATCAAGAATGCCTACATGACTGCGGATGTCAGGCAGATTTTGAAAAAAACAGCCAAGAGCAGAGCAAATCAAATATCCAGGTGCCGTTTTTAGGCGAAATCAACCCCGCAAACTTTTCATTGCCGATCCTTACATTAATTATGGCGGCAATTGACGGATTTAATCCTTGCGCGATGTGGGCGCTGTTGTTTCTGATCAACTTGCTTTTGAACATGAAAGACAAGACAAAGATGCGCATCCTAGGTTCAGCGTTTATAGTCTCTTCTGCGGCTGTATATTTCATATTTCTAGCGGCTTGGCTGAATATTGTCATGTTTATGGGTTTTGTCGGCTGGATCAGGAGTATAATCGCGGTTGCGGCCATAACAAGCGGCGCTTGGCATCTGCGCAGTTATTTTAAGAATCGCGGTAAAGGCTGCGAAGTTACAAAAAGTGAAAAAAGGCAAGCGGTTTTTAAAAATCTGCGGCGCATTATATTGGAAAAAAACTTTTGGCCTGCGTTATCGGGAATCATTGTTCTAGCGGCACTAATAAATATTGTTGAGCTTTTCTGTTCAGCAGGCATTCCGGCAGTTTACGTACCGATATTAACAATGGCCGGGTTGCCGGCCTGGCAATATTACGCATATTTGCTTTTCTATATCTTTATTTTCATGCTCGACGATTTAGTAATATTTTTTATCGCCATGAAGACTTTGGAGATCAAAACATCTGATTCTAAATACATGCGGTATTCGAGCCTGATTGGCGGAGTAATCTTGCTGATAATCGGCATTCTTTTATTAATAAAACCCGGATTACTGATGTTTGGTTAAAATTTAATTTATGTCTTCAAAAGTCTTTTCAGCGGCCGTGATCGGTTTGAATGCGGAAATCGTTGAAGTGGAAGCCGATACCGGCAGCGGACAATTGGGTGCTTTCGCTGTTGTCGGATTGCCGGATGCGGCTGTGTCAGAATCACGGGAACGAGTGCGCACGGCAATCAAGAATTCCGGATTCGCTTTTCCCAAGCATAAGGTAATAATAAATTTAGCCCCGGCTGATTTACGCAAATACGGTCCAAGTTATGATTTGCCGATTGCCGTAAGCATTCTTCTGATGCGCGGATGCATCAAAGCCTCGCTGGATATAAACCGCTTTATGTTTGTCGGAGAACTAGCCTTAAACGGAAGTCTGCGTCCGATCCAAGGAATACTGCCGATTGCTATCAAAGCCAAAGAAGCCGGAATGCTTGCGCTGTTCGTCCCAAAAGAGAATGCGCGCGAAGCAAAACTAGTCAAAGATTTAGACGTGTATCCGATTGAGAATATCAAAGAACTGGCCGATCACTTAAATGGCCGTAATCCGATCATCTCTGTTCCGGCGGGTGATTTTGACTTTCACAACAATGAAATCATATTTGATATGGCGCACATCAAAGGACAGGAACACGTCAAACGCGCCATGGAAATTGCGGCGGCCGGTGCACATAATATGATGATGAGCGGATCACCGGGATCGGGAAAAACGTTAATTGCGCGGACCATGCCATCGATACTGCCGAATCTGAGCTTGGATGAAGCCCTGGAAATAACCAAGATTTACAGCGTAGCCGGAGAGCTTACCGGCTCCAAATCACTGGTTACCAGCCGCCCTTTCCGCTCTCCTCACCACACCGCTTCCGGAGTCGCCTTGGTTGGCGGCGGAGCCTGGCCTCGTCCGGGTGAAATCTCATTAGCGCATAGGGGGGTTTTATTTTTGGATGAATTTGCCGAATTCCCAAGACAAGTTTTGGAAAACCTGCGCCAGCCACTGGAAGACGGCATCATCCATGTAAGCAGGGCCGCGGGAAACTTAAGTTTTCCAGCCAAATTTATCTTAATGGCGGCCATGAATCCTTGCCCTTGCGGATACAGCGGCGACGAAGAACGCAACTGCGTCTGCTCGCAATCGCAAATAGTGAACTATTCAAAAAAAATATCGGGACCGATTATCGATCGCATCGACATTCATATCGAAGTGCCGCGCGTAAAATTTGACAAGCTGTCAGCCGGATCCGAGGGCGAAAGATCCTTACAAATAAAAGAACGCGTAGAAAAAGCGCGGCAGATGCAAAGAGAAAGATTTAAAGATTCCATATTTATCACCAACTCAGAAATGACATCCGAGGCCGTAAAACGATTCTGCCAAGTCGATTCAGCTTCAAAGCAATTATTAAAAAACGCTGTTGATCACATGCATCTTTCGGCAAGGGCATATTTTCGAATCTTAAAGCTGGCAAGAACGATAGCCGATCTTGACGAAAAAGAAGCCGTTCTGCCTGTTCATATCGCAGAAGCCTTGCAGTATCGTCCAAAAACCGCCTAAGATACAGCAATAAAGTATGTAGCTCGGCAAGAACTAATTACGAAATATTCATATTTGTGCTATAATATAACAAGGAAAGAGTAGGCCGCAAAAAAATCAACGGCGGCAAGTGTATAATAAAACATCAATTGAGCATTGCAAAAAATATGCGAAAAAAAATTATTGCATTTTCATTAATATCCGCCATGACTTTATTTTTTTCGGGCTGTGGCTTGCAGACTCCGGACAAATCAACACAACGGCTAATTCAGCCTATCACCTTAAATTACTGGAGAGTGTGGGATGGTCCAGATGATTTTTCTGAAATTATCGACGCCTACACCGCGGCGCATCCCTTTGTTCAAATAAACTATCGCAAACTCAGATACGATGAATATGAACAGGCTCTCTTGGAAGCTTTTGCCACTGACCGCGGCCCGGACATCTTTTCTATTCATAATTCTTGGACAAGAAAATATCAAGAAAAAGGCTTGATTGCACCAATGCCAGCCAAAGTAACGATGGCATACCGCACAATAAGCGGAAACATCAAAAAAGAAGTTGTCTGGGATCTCCGCCCTTCACCGATGCCCAGCAAAGACAGCATCAAAACAAACTTTATCGATGCCGTTTATGACGATGTTGTAATCAACGCCATAGACGAAGCTGATAAATCAAATAAAGAACAGATATTTGGCTTACCTTTATCGGTTGACACATTATCGATGTATTATAATCGCGACTTGTTCAATAATGCCGGAATCGTGGCCGCCCCCGCCTTTTGGAATCGCGAATTCCAGCAAAACGTAAAAAAGCTGACAAAACAAAACAATAAAGGCGAAATTATCCAGGCAGGAGTAGCACTGGGTGGAGGCGGAAACGTCGAAAGATACTCAGATATTTTGGCTCTTTTAATGATGCAAAGCGGCGCGGAAATGATGGATGGCGACAAAGTGACTTTTTATAAAGCGCCGGCTTCATCTGCACAAAAGAATTATTTCCCAGGACAGGAAGCTTTGCGCTTTTATACGGACTTTGCCAATCCTTCCAAAGAAGTGTATAGCTGGAATAAAACCTTAGAAAATTCGTTGGACATGTTCATTAACAACAAGCTTGCGATAATGTTCGGATATTCATATATGCTGCCCGAAATCAAAGCGCGCGCGCCAAAATTAAATTTTGCACTGGCTCCAATGCCGCAAATTGAAGGTAATGCTTATAATATAAATTTTGCAAATTATTGGGTTGAGTCCGTTTCTAGCAAAATTCTGACAAATGCCGACAATCTAAAAAAGGGCAATGACTACCCCAAACAGAAACTGAATACGGCCTGGGATTTCATCCGTTTTGCAACCGAAGCAAAACAGGCAAAAAAATATTTAGACAAAACAAAAAAAACAACGGCCTTGCGCTCACTGATTCCGGAGCAAAGTGAAGATCCGGAACTGGGCATGTTTGCAAAACAGCTTTTGACAGCCAAGAGTTGGTATCGAGGACACGATGCCAACGCAATGGAGGTAATTTTTCGCGATATGATCGAAAGCATTATCACAGGACAAACACAGATTTCCGAAGCAATCAATTTAGCGGCTGGAAAAATCCAGCAGACAGTAAAATAATTATGAATATAAAATTAATAAGAGCATTATTTACGGCCATACTCTTGATATCTTGTTTTATTCCTTCCGTAATTGTGGCAACAGGCGAAGAGCCACCAAAAACAATTTTGGAAGGCGGTGGAGATATGGCTAAATGCGGTAGTTGTGGAGAAGACGTGGCTTGTAAAAAATATTGTGGGGACTATCAATTAAATGATTTCTTGGTCCTCGGCGTCCGAATTTCAAAAATGATTATCGGAATTGTGGGTGCCGTTTCACTTTTGGCCTTTGTTGCCGGCGGAATCATGTTTTTGGCATCCGGCGGAAACAATTCCTTGATTGAAAGAGGAAAGAGTTCTATTATCGGCGCAGTTATCGGCTTATTAATTGTTTTTGCGAGCTATGCGGTTGTAAAAGGAGTAGCCATGACATTCGGCATAACAGACGATATTTTTAATTCTTCTTGGTTTATTAATAAAACAAAATAAAATAATTGATGTTTTTTACTCATAACAAAATTTTTGCCAACAACGAAAACGTCGGACAGCAATTAATGAAAGCGCGCTTAGCAAAGAATTCGAGCCTGCTGGACGTTGCAGGTGCCATAAGAATAAACATCAAATACCTGCAGGCGCTTGAAAACGGAAATTTGGAGAATATTCCGGCAGGGATATACGCGCAAAATTATTTGCATTCTTATGCCGAATATCTTGGACTAAATGCAAAAATATTAATAGCACAGCATCAAGAAGAAAACAAAGAATGGGCAAAAGGAACAGCACGCAAACTATTTGTAGAAAAGACCACTAAAGCAAGATATTTTTTAAGTTTGCCAAAGCTTTTTAAGACGGTCGCGATTATCACTGTCATCTGCACGTGTGTCATATATATCGGACTATATATAAACGATATTATTGCCCCGCCTGAACTACAAATATATTTTCCACTAAGCGATGTAACTATCCATGAAAACAAGCTAAATATTAGAGGAAAAGCTGAAACGAATTCAGACATCATAATAAACGGGAACGAAATATTAATCGGACCAAAAGGTGAAATAAGCTACGATCTTACTTTGAAAGAAGGAATTAATACGATAGTTATCCAGGCGCAAAAAAAATATAGCAAAAAAAACATAATTATCAGGAACGTTTTAGTCGAATAAAATATAATAAGTAAATAAAATAATTGCTTAGGTTAAACAAACAAAAAGCGAACAAGGCAAAAAAACTGTTGAATGTTTGCCTTTTTTTTGTAAATCCTTTAAAATTATATCAGAAATACAAAGCCGCATAATAATTAATTCGCCTTGCATAATGCGGGCACAATACTATGGCTACTGACGAAATCAAATCAGAAAAAAACGACAACAAAAAAGAAGCTGAAGAAAAGATGGCTGCCGCAATGGATGCGATGGCACAGATCAAAGAGAAATTCGGCGAGGGTTCAATTATGAAATTCGGCGAAGCGCGCAAAACAAATGTTGATGCGATTCCAACCGGCTGTCTTTCATTGGATTTGGCGCTGGGCATCGGAGGCGTGCCGCGCGGACGAATAATAGAGATTTTTGGTCCTGAAGCTTCCGGAAAGACCACTTTAGCCCAACACATTGTTGCTGAGGTTCAGAAGCTTGGCGGAATCGCGGCTTTTGTTGATGCTGAACACGCCCTTGATCCGGATTATGCGCAAAAAATCGGTGTGAACATAAAAGAAATGATGATTTCCCAGCCAGACACGGGTGAACAAGCGCTTGAAATCGTTGAGACTCTAGTGCGCTCTAATGCTGTCGATGTGATCGTTGTTGACTCTGTTGCGGCCTTGGTTCCCAAAAAAGAGATTGAAGGCGAAATGGGGGATCAGCACATGGGTTTGCAGGCCCGCTTAATGAGTCAGGCTTTACGCAAACTTACGGGCGTTGTTTCTAAAAGCAAAACTGTAATAATTTTTATCAACCAAATTCGCTTGAAAATCGGAGTTTTCTTTGGAAATCCGGAAACCACCACAGGGGGAACAGCCTTGAAATTCTATAGTTCCGTCCGCATCGAAGTTCGACGCAGTGCGCAAATCAAACAAGGAGACAAGATAATTGGCAATCGCGTCAAAACCAAAATCGTCAAAAATAAAGTTGCGGCACCATTCAAAACCTGCGAGTTCGACATTATGTATAATGAAGGCATATCGATTTCCGGCGATCTTCTGGATACCGGCGTTGCATTAAATGCCATCAGTAAATCTGGCAACTCATACGCTTTCGGCGAGATTAAATTGGGCGTTGGCCGTGAAAATGCAAAGCGCTTTTTACGGGCAGACAAAAAATTAATGAAGGAAATCAGAAAAAAGATCATGTCTGAAGCAAAAGCGCGCGAAATAGAAGAATAACCAAATCAAAAAACACCGAACTTATGTCCGGTGTTTTTTGTTTACGCTTAGTTGCTTGGATTAATACTCTGAAGATTTAGTAAATAATTTACCATCAACTTAAAATCGAAACTAATAAAGCAAAAGAAAAGTATTCCGACTAAGCGCGCTCGGCATATTCGCCCGTATCCGTGTTTATTCTTATGACATCGCCTTCATTGATAAACATCGGCGCATTGATTACCGCTCCCGTTTCAAGCTCTACTTGCTTAGTGACGTTTCCGGCGCTGTTTCCTTTGACTCCGGGAGGCGCAGAAACAACTTTGAAATCCATTTTAATCGGCAAATCAATCGCTACCGGGTTATTGTCAAAATATAAAACATCAACATCTATTCCTTCTTTTAAATATTTCTTTTTTTCACCAATCGCTTCCAACGACAATGAGAATTGTTCAAAGCTCTCATTATCCATAAAATTGGCATTAGAATCATCTAAATACATGAAATTCGCTTTTCTTTTCTCTGTATTAGCTTCCGCGGCCTTATCGTTGCCCTGAAAAGTCTTATCCAACATATTGCCGTTAATGAGGTTCTTAAGCTTAACTTTCAATACTGCTCCGCCACGTCCCATCTTGTGATGGTCGGCTCTTGTGACAATAAAAGGCTCACTGTTTAAATCAATTACTTTTCCGACTTTGATTTCGTTTAAGCTCAACATATGATTATCTTATATATGGCAACAAAGCAATAATTCTCGCATTTTTAATGGCATTCGCCAACTTACGCTGGTGTTTTGAACAAACGCCGGTCTTTTTGCGGGGAAATATTTTTTTGTAAGTATTGATAAATTGACGCAACATGCGAGTATCTTTGTAATCAATATCCTTGATTCCATTTTCGCAAAAATAGCATTTTTTTTCGGTTTTAGTTTGATTATTCATAATTTATTATTAAAAAGGAATATTTTCCACTTTTATCTCCTCCTCCTGCGGGCCCTGGCTGTAAGGATCATTAACATCGATCATTGGCTCATGAATCATGGGTTCGTTGTGTGAAGGCGCCGCTCCCCTATATTCTCCTTGGCCTTGTATGCTCCCAGCTCGATCAAGCATTATCATATTATCAACGACTATTTCAGTGCGATAACGTTTGATCCCGTCTTGTTGGCCAACCCAATCCTTTGTCTGCAGACGGCCTTCAAGATAGACTTTTGAACCTTTTTTTAAATACTGTCCGCAGATTTCAGCAAGCCTTCTCCAGGCCACTACGTTGTGAAATTCCACTCGTTCTTGTTTTTGTCCGTTTTGATCGGTCCAAACCTGATTAGTTGCGACCGCAAAGCTGGCAACCGGCGTTCCGTTGGGCGTATTGCGCATTTCCGGATCGCGTGTCAGATTTCCAATTAGCATGGCTTTGTTAAGATTCATAATCTTGTGTATTGCTTTGATTAAAGCAAATAAATTATTTATTAAAGCTCGTTTGAATATTTTAGAGCAAATCGTCCGTCTCTAAAATCCGATCAAGTTTTTCATCTAGATCCTTTAAATTAACTTCGGCCTTCGGCTTTTGGACTTCTCTTTCTTCTTTTGTATCTGCTTCGATTTTTGCCTTGCTCTTGGCAATCGCTTTTTCTTCTGCTTTTCTTTTTTCTTCTTTTATTTCTTCAATTGTTCTTGCTTCTTTAGCCACGATAATATGACGGATTATTTCCGTAGAAAGGCGGAATTCGTCGTTGATCTTGCTGACTTTTTCGCCCTCGCAATCAAATTCAGCCAAAAAATAATAACCATACTGGAACCCCTTAATCGGATAAGATAATTTTTTCTTGCCCCATTCTTCAGTATAAGTTATCGTTCCATTATTCTTTGTAATAATTTGATGATAGTTTTTTACAACTTCTTTTGCCTCATCATCGGAAAATCTATTAGACACAATAAACAATACTTCATAATGCGGCATTTTGCCTGATTTATTTTTTGCCATAATGATTGATATTCGCAAAATTGCCGTATTTTAACAGAATCAAACGAATATTAAATAAAAAACCCTAAGATACTCTCGTTTTCTTATGGGTTTATGAGAATACCTTTGGCTCTTCTTTAATTAGAGAGCCATCCAATATTTGGATATGGAAAAGGTTTATTTCTAAATTTTGGTTAAAAAATTACACTATTTGCTTCTAAACGATAACAATTTTGCAACTTGTTTATCTTAACTAATAGCATCCTAACACAAGAAAAAATAAATTGCAATACCGTTGTTTTTCTGTTATGTTAAATATACAAGCAAGTTGTAAAAAATATGAAGTATTTTTTTGAATTAGGAAACAATCCATCATTATCGTCCGCTGAAATTGCAGCAATTTTTGGAATGGACAAACAATATCAACTGATTGGCGGAAAAATATTGATTGCCGATTTACCTTCTATGCTGGACGCAAAAAGTATCATAAAAAAAATAGGCGGCACTATAAAAATAGGCGTGCTTTTTGAAATAAAAATAAAAAATACTGATCTAGAAAGCATTTTACCGTTTTTAGAAGACTCAATTATTAACAAGACTGAAAAAATCTGTTTCGGGATTTCGTATTACGGAAGAAAAAAATTTAATAGCAAATATTTAGGAATGGATATAAAAAGCTTATTAAAAGAACGTGGAAATAATTGTCGCTGGGTTTGCGGTAAAGAAAACATTCTTTCGAGTGTTATCGTGGAACAGAACAAATTAATAAACAAAGGTTTTGAGTTGATTATTATCGAAGTTGAAGACGGGTTCCTTTTTGGAAAAACATTAGCAGTTCAGCCTTTTAAGGAGCTTTCTGCCCGTGATTACGGACGTCCGGCAAGAGATGACCATTCGGGTATGCTTCCTCCAAAACTGGCGCAGATTATGATAAATATTGCCAGCAAGGGAATAAACAACAGTTTAGAAATAAAATTACTTGATCCGTTTTGCGGCTCTGGAACAATTATTACAGAAGCTATGATAATGGGCTATAAGAATATTCTTGGCAGTGATTTATCTGCGCGTGCTGTTACGGACACAAAAAACAACATTAGTTGGATACTCCGCCGCTTTAGCAACTTAAATGATCTTATAAAAAACGAACCGGACATAAGGCAAATTGATTCAAAAAAAATTGCCGCTTCCTTTCAAAGAGAATCTATTAGCTTGATAGTAACCGAGCCCTATCTTGGACCGCAAAGAGGTTTAGGCGATATCTTTGCCGTAAAAAAAGAACTAGAAAATCTTTATCAAGAGTCGCTTAAACAATTAAACCAAATTCTAAAAACAAATGGGCGAGTCGTTATTATATTCCCAATTTTTAATCAAAAACAAAAAATGCACTTCGTGAATATTGATTTATCCGGTTTTAAGATTGTTAATCCTTTGCCTTGTATGTTACAAAAAGAAAAAACTCTCAAGCTTTCTTTCCGCCAAACAATAGTATATGGACGAGAGGGTCAAAGGGTTTGGCGTGAAATTGTAACGCTCGAAAAATGCCAACCATATTAAGGTGTTATAATTAATGCACAAAACTATTAATTTTTGACAAGCCGCTATTTATCGCCTATATTATTAATATAAGCAATAAAAAACAATAAAACTATGTTTAATAAAGAAAACGAAAATATCAACATCAAAGAAGCAGAAACAATTATTGGTCCATCAATTAAAGTAAAAGGTAATTTTCATGGCCAAGGAAATATTATTATCGAAGGCCAAGTAGAAGGTAATATTAAGACAAACGGTTTTCTTTTAATAGGCAATAAATCAGTAATTTCAGCTAATATTGAGGCTAAGAACGCAAAAGTCAACGGATTGGTGTCAGGAAATCTGAAGATTGACGGCTATCTTGAAATTGGAAATTCAGCTAATATTAAAGGTGATATGGAAGCAAAAAGCATTTCTATAAGTAAAGGCGCACAAATAAATGGCCGCGTCTGTATGGGGGGAGTGGCTGAAAAAACGGAATTAAAATAATTATTTAAAAAACGGAAAACGATTTACGTTTAAGACATTAAATATCTGTCTGCAGGCGAGATGGACACGGCGATAGGCTAACTTTCTAAAACTATTAACTATCTTCGGGACTAATTTATCCAAAACATACAATAAAATGTATATATATATTTACGATATATTTGTAAGTGAAAAAAAATACGAATCTATTATAGCGCGTATTGAAACTAGAATAACGGATCTTGGCTTAAACGGAAAAATTATAAGGCTAAGCGTTATGAGTTCCTTAACTGAAACTATTAAAAACGAACTAAAGAAAGGAGCTAAAACCATTAGTGTTGTCGGAAACGATTCTATTTTGAACCAAGCAATTTCGGCAATTGTAAAAATTTTGCCCGCTAATCCTGTTTTTCAAAACACTCCCCTTGGCTTTATTCCTGTCGGTAAAAAAAATAATTCGTTGGCAGAATTTCTCGGACTAGAATTGGAAGAACGGGCATGTGATTCTTTGTCAGCCAGAAGAATTAAACAAATCAACTTGGGCTTAGCAAATAATAATCATTTTTTAACCAAGGCCACTATTTCAACCAAAGATACCATATTGGAAATCGATAAAACTTATACAATTGAGGTCTCTGAGCCCGGCGAAATCGGTATAAATAATCTTGTAAAAAACACAAGAAACCAAGAAGAAAAAGTGGGCTTAGAATTATATATAAATACTAAGTCTGCAAAAAAATATTTGCCTATAAAAAAAGATCTTAATGAAAAAAGTATATTTTCTTTTGAGAGCCTAACTATTATTAATAAAAAATTACCAGTAGTGCTTGATAATTCTTTAGAAATAAAAACTCCGGCTTCTATTTCTTTGGCCGGGGAAAAACTTAATATTATTGTTGGAAAAAATCACTGCTTATAATAGTATTCACAGTTTACACACAAAAAATTTATTTATCATTTTAAAACCTCTCCTTCGATCACGGAATTATCCGTGTTTTTTTTATGAAAAATATATATTTGTTGAAGACCTGACAATAAAGTTGTTACCAGCCAATATAATGCTAACCCGCCCGGAAATGAAATACCGATTATTATTGTTATTAAAGGCATAAAATATGTCATCTGTTTATTCATAATCGATGCCATATCTTCGTCCTTTGAGTCTGTTGTTTTTAATGCCGGGCGCTTTGAAGTTAACATTTTTGACTGCCAGAATTGAGCCAAACCAGCTAAAACAGCCAAAGTAATATTTCTTTGCGCCAAATCAACCGCTCCAAAAGTAATTGTGTTAATCGCTTCTGGTTTATTAATAAAAGAATAAACCAAATCCAAAGAGCCATTGGAAAGCCCATTTTGAAAAACCTGAAATACGGCAAATAAAAAAGGCATCTGAATCAATAAAGGCAAACAAGATGAAAGCGGATTTATTTTGTTTTCCTTATATAGAAGCATCGTTGCCTTACCCAGTTCTTCTTTTTTATCTGAATATTTTCTTTTTAACTCTTCAATTTTTGGCTGAAGCTCTTGAAGTGCTTTTTGTGACTTGATTGATTGGCGAGAAAGTGGTAATAATAATAGTTTTAATATGATAGTTAAGGCTATAATAACCAATCCTATATCATGTCCCGGTATTATATTATACAAAAAAACCAATAAATTTAAAATTGGCTGATAAAAAACAGTTTGAAAAATATTATGAAACATTTATTTTATATTAAATTTCTTTATCAATCTTTGTATAATTCTTTAAAACTTAAATTAATTAATTTATTATTTTTACAAAAATTAAAAAGAAACATATTAAATCAATTCCACCTTTATTAAAAGGATTGCAACGAATTATCCTCCATAAAGATAAAAATATTCCTTTTATTATTCCTTTTTTATTAATTGCCTGAATCGCATACTCTGAACAACTAGGAAAAAAACGACAATATCCAAAAGGAAAATAAGCCTTAAAAATACCGTGATCAGGTGATAATGTTCTTTGATAAAACCTGATTATCATTATTAAAACTCTTTTTAATTCTTTTGTTAATTTTTTGTTCCACCCTAAAAAAAACATAATCCAATCCTTTTTCGATTGATTTAAACTTCATTGTTTTTATTACCGGAAGCGTAATAATTACACAATCAAACCCATTATTTTTCAATAAATTCTTATTTCTTATGATATTTTTGATTTGACGTTTAATTTTGTTTCTTTCAAATGCTTTTTTACTTATTTTATTGCTAACAATGACACCAAAACGGTTTTTTTTAAGATTATTTTCTTTAATTTTAGCTCCTAGAAAATCATTAAAAAATGAAATGCCTTCCTTGAAAATGCGATCAAAGTCTTTTTTTTTCGTAAGCCTTTTGTCGCGCGCCAACATATATTTTTATTTACTAATTACTTTTCTTCCTTTTTCTTTCCGGCTTTTGATTACATTTCGGCCGTTTTTAGTGGACATTCTTTTCATAAAACCGTGTTTTTTTTGAGCGCGCTTCGCGTTCGGTTGGTAAGTTCTTTTTGGCATATTATTTGTTTTTGCTATCTTTTATACTAACTTTACGATTGCAAAAAATTAATTAATTCAAAATCAAAACTAGCGTTAAACATAACATTATTAATTAATAAAGTCAATAAAAAACATGTTAATAAAAGCGTAATTAACCTGTGTTTTAATTGTGATATTGACTGGATTAAAATTGGATAAAATAGTCAAAACATAAATTTCAATATTTTTAATACTAATAAACACAAACTTAAACACAAAAATATCCCCGCTTATAAACATGAGAAAAATGGTTTTTTTTATTCAATATAAAATAAAATTAGAACTTAATGAAATATTAATCCACTTGCTTATAATTATTATTATTTAAATTAATATATATTAATAGATAATGAAATTTTAATATTTAAAAAAGATTTTAAAAAATATTAAAATAATTTGAAAAAAGCTTATCCACTATTTATAAACAGATTATAAACAAAAACAGGGTTTGTATTTTTAGCATAAGCTGATATAATAAAAATTATTAAAAATTCAGTAAAATATTATTTATGAATAACGAACAAATTTGGCAAGCAGTTCTGGGGGAAATAGAGTTGAACCTGTCTAGGGCGAACTTTACAACATGGTTTAAAAATACATTTATTTCATCTTTTGAAAATGGAAAAATGATAATTTGCGTTCCAAATACATTCACAAAAACATGGCTGGAAAAGAAATATCATGATCGCATAACAAAAGCACTAGAAAATATATGTAATGAAAAAATAAAAGAAATATATTACAAAATCGAGGTTAAAAAGAATAACCCAATGGGCGAATTATTGAAAAAAATAAAAATTAAAAAAGACGATGACAACCAAGATCAGATAATTACAAATCGTTTCGGATTAAATAATCGTTATGTTTTTAAAAATTTTGTAGTCGGACGCGGAAATGAATTGGCTCATGCTGCAAGCCAGGCGGTTGCCGCAAATCCCGGAAACGCCTATAATCCTTTATTTATTTATGGCGGCGTCGGTTTAGGTAAAACACATTTATTACAAGCAATCGGGCACGAAGTTTCAAAAAAAACCGATAAGATTCTATATGTTACCAGTGAAAAATTCTCTAACGATTATATAAACGCAGTAAAAACCGGAAAAGCCAAAGAATTTAAAGATCAATATCGCAATGTAGATCTTTTGCTTTTGGATGATGTTCAATTCATGGCAGGAAAAGATGGAACCCAGCAGGAGTTTTTTCATACTTTTAATGAGTTGCATCAAGCAAATAAGCAAATTGTTCTTACTTCCGACCGTCAGCCAAAATCAATTCCGGCTTTAGAAAAAAGGCTTTTATCCCGCTTTGAGTGGGGCATGATAGCAGATGTAACCCGTCCGGATACGGAAACAATGATTGCAATTTTAGAGACCAAATGCAAGGAGAAAAATTATAATTTAGACAACAAGATCTTACAATTTATTGCGGATAATGTCCAAAATAATATCCGTGAATTAGAAGGTGCTTTGAACCGTATTATCGCTTTTCATGAATTTAATAATACACAGCCGACCGTAGAATCAACCAGACATATTTTAAGTAATATTTTGATTAGCACAAAATCAAAGTCTATTACCGGAAAAAACATAATTGACTCAGTTTCTTCATTTTTTGGTATTAGTGTTAAAGATATAGTTGGAAAAAGCAGGAAAAAGGAGTTGGTTTATCCGCGCCAAATTACCATGTTTTTAATGAGGGAGGAAACAAATACATCTTATCCCACAATTGGCTATGAACTGGGCGGAAGAGACCATACAACAGCAATGCACGCATATAATAAAATTAAAAAAGAATTAAGCGAAAGTGAAAAAATCAAGCAAGACATAGAATCTATTAAGCAATTAATTTATAATACTTCAAGCTAATTTATGAGAATTTCAAGCCTTCAAGAAAATTTTAAACACAGCTTGTCGATTGTGGCGCGTATTGCCGGAAAAAATGTCAATTTGCCGATACTGAATAATGTGATGATGGAAGCAAAAAACGGCGATATTAATTTAATTACTACCGATTTAGAGGTGGGGATAATTTGCAAGGCTCGAGGTAAGATTGAAAAAGAAGGCGCTTTTACTGTAGAAGCAAAGATTATTTCGGATTATATCGCTCTTTTACCGAATAAGAAAATTGACTTTACGGTCGAAAAGAATAATTTAATGATTGAATGTGAAAATTATAAAACAAGTATTAAGGGGCAAGAAGCTGATGATTTTCCTTTGATCCCAAGCGTAGAAAAAAATGTTTTTTTCCGACTATCGATCCAGGAATTTAAAAAAGCTCTTTCTCAGGTTGTATTTGCTGTTGCCAGCACGGAAAACAGAATAGAATTATCAGGCGTTCATTTTAGTTTTAATAAAGAAAAACTCACTTTAGCCGCAACGGACAGTTTCCGTTTAGCAGAGAATATGATTAGTATTAATACTAATGCCGAAGAAGAGCGAAGCGTAATTATTCCGGCAAAGACTCTTCAGGAGGTTATAAGAATTTTATCGGCGATTAAACAGGAGAGCCTTAACGAAAAAGAAAGCGAAATTATTTTTTATTTATCAGATAATCAAATTTTGTTCACGGTTAGCAATATCGAGCTTGTTTCAAGGCTTATCGAGGGGCAATATCCGGACTATAAGCAAATTATTCCGCTTGGACACAAGACCAGGGCGCAAATCAACCGTTCAGAACTGCTAAGGGCGGTAAAGGCGGCTTCGCTATTTTCTAAAACAGGAATCAATGATATTAATTTCGATTTTCCGCAGGGGAAGAACAAGATAATAATTTCAGCGGCCAGCGGACAGTCTGGGGAAAATATCACAGAACTTGATGCTCAGGTAAGTGGCGATGATAATGGCATAGTTGTAAATTTTCGTTATCTTTTGGATGGAATAAATAATATTGATTCCGAAGAAATAATAATTGAAATAACTGATAATAACACCCCTTGTATTTTGCGCAGTAAAAAAGAAGATAATTACTTATATATTATAATGCCGATTAAACAATAAAGAAATTTAAAAAAGAAACGCTTTAGGGCGTTTCTTTTTTTAATCGATTTACAATAATTGAAATTTCGTCGGTTTTGATTATTTCTTTTGTCCAAGTGTTTACCTCCCCGACTAGCTTATAAACGCCTTCAGGTGGAGCATCCTTCCAGGACATAGATGTTTGTCCGATGTCTGGAACATGTATTTTTGATAAAAGACTTTTTTCGTTCTTTTCGTTAATAAGATAAAAGCTTAAAGAGGCAGACTTTTTCGGATCGTCAAGCAAGATATTCAAAAGCAGAGGAAAGTCGATATCAGAGACGGCGAGGCCGTTTTGCGGGGAAAGCCAGGACGCCTTAATGTCTTTCTTTCCGGAGTTATTTTGTAATATCAAATTAAATTCCGTTTCCGTGCTGGCGCAGTTGTCAGCATCATCACAAACGACTATTTTTAGATTATGGAATCCGTTATTTAAAAAGTCTATTGATTTTTCCAAGCTATAAGGAAATTCACGAGTAGTATAAAATAAATTGTCGTTGATCAGATATTCAACGCGCGCAATACCGCGCTTTGCACTTGCTTCGATCCGCGCGTTTAGCAGGGGCTCAAGAATAGTTTGATTGTTCGTTGGCGAAAGCAAGGTAATAATGGGAAAATTTTCAGGAATATGCACATCGTCTTTTTCGGTCGGCGGTAAATCAGTGGAGACTTCGGCACCAGCCGCTGTCGATGATGCGCGCTCTTTTTCTGCCCACCTTAGAACACGGTTTTCCCAAAGTAGGAATTGCGGATCTTTTTCCGGATTTTCCGGAGCGGGGCCGAGCGGATTGTTTTTGTCAACATAATAAAGAATCGAGTGAGGCTGAAAAAATGATTTTTCTATAACCAAGTGTGCAGGCGTATATTCCGTTGCAAGCCGGCCTGTGATCTTGTCAATCTTTACGATGTTGCCGGAGCTTATCTCGCCATCCAGCATCGCTTTTCCGGTCTTTGGAATTTCAGGCGCTTTAAACCTTTCTATTGGAGTGTCGCCTAGCACTTTGTCCATAAAATTATGCCAAATAGGTGCCGCAACAACGCCGCCGTCGGCTCCGCTCTTCATTTCGCTGTTGTTGTTATTGCCTACCCAAACTCCAGCTACGAGTGAGGGCGTATATCCCATTGTCCAGGCATCGCGGTAATTATTTGTTGTGCCTGTCTTTGCGGCTACCGGCCGTGATCCGAGCGTAAGCCAGTTGCGCTCCCCAAAAATATAGGCGCGTGCGCCGTTGTCAGAAAGAACGTCGTTGATTTGGCGGGCGATTTTCGGATCAAGAACGGTTTTTTGTTCTTCTTTGAATTCCTCCAAGACGGTTCCGTCTGATTTTTCGACGCGCAGTATGGCAGAGATAGGATGCAAAACACCTTCGCGCGCAAAAGCCGAGTAGGCGTTTACGTGCTCGATCAGCTTGACTTCGCCCCCACCGAGAACTAAAGAGAGACCGAAGCGATCAACATCGTTTAGCGTGCTGTATCCCATATCCTGCGCAAGGTTGATCACGTTCTTGATTCCTGCTAGATAGATCGCTTTTACAGCCGGCGTATTCAGTGAACCGGCCAAAGCTTTACGCATACTGATCGGGCCGTGTTCCCTGTTGTCATAATTGTGCGGTTCGTAAGATTTGGACGGATCATTGGAAAAATCTGTTACCACATCGTAGAGAATAGTGTTGGGCGTAAAGCCTTTGATGAAGGCGGCGGCATATACGAGCGGCTTTAAAGATGACCCCGGCTGGCGTTTACTGGTCGCGATATTGACTTGCCCGTCGATTTCTTGGTTAAAATAATCTTTAGAGCCGACCATGCACAAGATTTGGCCGGTTTTCGGATCGATTGCCGTTAACGCCGCGTTTGTAGCGTTAAAGTTTTTCAGGTTCTTTTCGGCTTGTTCCGCAACGACTTCTTCCGCGATCTTCTGTTTATAAAGATCAAGCGAAGTGACGATCTTCAACCCGCCTTGTTCAACGGTTTTTTCGCCGTATTTGTCAGAAAGAAGTTCTTTAACATACATGACAAAATGTGGGGCTTTAATGTCGGCTGTCGGCGGCTTGAATGTAAGTTCGTAGCTTTTCGCTTCTTCTGCCGCTTCCGCGCTGACATACTTCTGTTCTACCATCAAATCTAAAATATAGCGTTGGCGCCCTAGCAAAAGATCGACATTCGGGCCGTAAGGAGAATAGCGTGATGGTCCTTGCGGCAAAGCCGCTAATATTGCAGCTTCGGCTAAATTGATATCTTTTACCGTTTTGCCGAAATATTTTTGGCTGGCTGCTTCAACGCCGTAGGCGGTTGATCCGTAGGGTATTTCGTTGAAATACATTTGCAGTATCTCGTTTTTTGAAAAACGGTTTTCCAGCCGGTATGACAAAAGCCACTCTTTGATTTTTCTTGTAAGTGTTCTTTCTGAGCTGAGAATTGAATTTTTTACGAATTGCTGGGTTAGAGTAGATCCGCCTTGCGCTTTTTTACCGCGGACCGTCTGCCAAATAACACCGCGAAAAATTCCCCACAAGCTGATTCCTTTGTGCTGATAAAAATTTTTATCTTCTATCGCTATGGTAGCTTGTTTGAGGTATTCCGGAATATCGTTTAGATTGACCAGCGTCCTTTGTTCATTGCCATGGATTTCATAAAGGATGTGCTCTCCGGTGCGGTCGTAGATTTTTGTGCTTTGTGCGATCTCGCGCTCAATTAGGCGGTTTGGGTCAGGCAGTCCGCGCGATATTTGAAAGACAAGGATCGCAAGGGAAAATAAGATTAACAGAAAAGCGGATCCCGAAAAGATTAAAATATTTTTCTTCCAAGGTTGATCCAGGCTGAACTTATTTTTAAAATTACCTGATAATCCGCTGTTTCTTTTTTTGCTATAAATACGCCGCGATGAACCGGTGCGACTATATGAAAAGCTTTTGCTTCGTGTGCGCCAGCTTTGATTTTTTATCGGAGAAATAGGCATAAAATATTTTTTATCCAATTTTTAATGTCAAATATCTAAGTTGTTATATACGCTTTTTAAGCGGAGCGATAATATTCTGCCGCGGATTCGGGGGGGACGGAATTAATAATAAGGCCGGAACCAAGTTCAACCCCGGCCCAAATGCTGGCGCGCGGTTGGATTTTTAAATAAAAATGCTGGTTTTTATTAGAAACAATTTGGTGAAGGAAAAAATTGAATGATAAATCAAGTTTTTGTAACTTTTTTAGAATTAACTTTAAGGCTTTTGCAAATGATCGTAGCTCTTTGTCGTTGAGCTTGGTTATATTATCGAGGTGCCGCTTGCTGAATATCCAGGCTTCGTAATGGAATTCACTGGCATAGGGCGCAAAAGCAACAACGTGCTTATCTGAAAAAATTTTTCTTTTTGATTTGCTTTCTTTTTTTATTTCGTCGCAGTACGGACAATGTCCTTTTTCTTTTTGGTAAGATTGTGCCATTGCTAACTCTTCTTTTACATCCGGAGGAAGAATGCGTGTGGCAAAAATTTGCGAATGCGCATGCACTATTGATGTTCCGGCCTTTGGCCCTTGGTTTTTAAAGCATAAAATGTATTCGATATTTTTGTTTGCGCTTAGGGCTTTTGTGCGCCGGGAATACATGCGCAAAAGCGCTTCGATATTTTTTTCCGGCAGATCCGCTAATTCCTTGTTGTGGTTGTGATTATCAATAATTACTTCCTGGGTTCCGTATGCCTTGTCGTTTTCCAGGCTTACAGCCGGAAAAATATTCTTGATGCAGGCGATTCGGCAATTATTATCTAAAATTTCATCGATAATGTTCTTTTTATCAATGTTTTTGAAGCAAAAAGGACAGGCGCTTGTGCGGGAAAGAATGGTTTTTTCTTTTATTTCTTTCGGGCGTAAAGCGCGGTTCGGGGTAATAATAACATACCTATTCGCTAAAAAGGCTTTGCGAATTTCTGATTTTATGGTTAAGTTAGGCATAAAAAAAATTAAATTGATTTTTTCACTTTCGCAATTTACTATATTATATCAGAGAAATGTTAAATAATAAAGAAATAAAGAAGCTTTAAATACGTATTATTGACAAGCAGTAAAATATACAATATAATATTTTTAGTCCAAACAGGGCTATTTATTTTTTTGAAAAACAGCATTGGCGCCATCGTCTAGTGGTTAGGACACGAGGTTTTCATCCTCGCAACCGGGGTTCGATTCCCCGTGGCGTCACAATAAAAATACCTTGCATCATTTTTTGCAAGGTATTTTTAATATTATTTTCTATTCTTATTTCTTGATTTTTAGGGTGGCTTCTTTTTTATTCACTGCAATCGTTGTCTTAATGACAGTATCTGGAATCAAGGAAATTGAATCAATGCCGCATTCGACTAAGAAAGTGGCAAAGTCCGGAAAGTCTGATGGTGCTTGGCCGCAGATGCCGACCTTGGTGCCAGTTTCTTTGGCGGCGTGGATCAGATATTTGATCAAGGTTTTTACGGCCGCATTTTTTTCATTCGAAACGCCGGCCACTTCCAAAGTGCCGCCGGCATCTCGGTCGATGCCGAGCGTTAATTGCGTCAAATCGTTGGAACCGATTGAAAAGCCGTCGAATTCTTTGGCAAATTCGTGTGCCAGGATTATATTGGACGGAATCTCGGCCATTACATAAATTTCTAATCCATTCTTGCCGCGCACTAGGCCGTGTTTAGCCATGATTCCTTTGACTTTTTGCCCCTCTTCGACTGTGCGGCAGAAAGGAATCATGATTTTGAGATTGGTAAGACCCATTTCATCGCGCACTTTTTTCAAGGCGCGGCATTCCATTTCAAAAGCCGGAACAAAGATCGGGCTATAATAGCGGCTTGCCCCGCGCCAGCCGATCATCGGGTTTGATTCGACAGGTTCATATTCTTTGCCGCCGATCAGATTGGCATATTCGTTGGTTTTAAAATCAGACAAGCGCACTATTACATCCTTGGGATAAAAAGCGGCCGCGATTGTGGCTACGCCTTCAGCCATCTTGTCGATAAAAAATTGCTTTTTGTCCTGATAGCCAAAGGTAATTTTATCAATCTGCGCTTTAACCCCCTTGTCTTTCAATTTAGCATAGTTTAAAAGCGCTAAAGGATGGACTTTGATGTAATTATTTATAATAAATTCCAAGCGCGCCAAGCCCACGCCGTCATTCGGGATGAACGAATCGACAAAAGCCATATCAGGTTCGCCGACATTCATCATGATTTTGGTCTTTGGCCTTTTCAGGTTATTAATACTGGTTTTATCAACCTTGAAAGGCAATACCCCTTCATAAACGAATCCGGCTTCGCCTTCGGCACAGCTTACTGTAAGCTTGGTGCCTGACTTGATCAGCTTACTGCCCTCCTCCGTGCCAACTACGCAAGGAATACCCATTTCGCGCGAGATAATTGCGGCATGGCAGGTGCGTCCGCCTTTATCGGTTACGATTGCGCCCGCGATCTTCATAATCGGTTCCCAATCCGGATCAGTCATGTCGGTTACCAGAATTTCTCCGGGTTTGAATTTATTAATGTCCTTTATATCCATGATTCGGTTCGCTGTTCCGGCGCCGATTTTGTTGCCAACGCTCTGCCCGCTCACGACGATTTTTCCGCGTTTTTCCAGCTTATACTTTTCAACAACATTGTAATCGCGCTGGCTTTGTACGGTTTCCGGCCGAGCTTGAATAATATAGAGCAATTTGTCTTTTCCATCATAAGCCCATTCCATGTCCATTGGGCGCTTATAATGCTCTTCGATAATGATCGCCCATTTGGCCAGTTGTTTTACTTGTTCATCCGTAATTGATTGTTTTTTTTGATCAGCAAGCGGAACGGCAATATCGCGGACCGGCTTTTTGGCGTCTTTGTTGTATATCATCTTTAAGGCTTTGTGCCCGATCGAGCGGGAGATAATCGCCAGGGTCGGCTTGAATACGTAAAATTCATCGGGATTCACTTTGCCCTGAACGATGTTTTCACCCAGGCCATAGATTGAATTAATCAGCACGGCATTTTGAAAACCGCTTTCGGTGTCGATTGAGAACATGACGCCGGAAGAGCCCATGTCGGAACGGGCCATCTTTTGGATTCCAGCGCTAAGCGCGATCTGAAAATGATCGAATCCCTTGTCAACGCGATATGAAATCGCACGATTTGTAAATAGCGAAGCGATACAGCGATGAACAGCATCGATTACGTTAGCGGCTCCCGTGATATTAAGATAAGTATCCTGCTGTCCGGCAAAAGAAGCGTCCGGCAAGTCTTCGGCAGTCGCCGAAGAACGCACTGCAACATCAGCGTTCGCCATTTTATAATCTTTGGATAACTTCTTGTAAGCTTCAGTAATCTCGATCTCCAGCTCTTTGGGAAACTTGGCTGACAATATGGTCTTGCGGACCATTTCGCCGCGTTTCATCAGATCATCGACATTGCGTGTATCAAGGCCGTCCAGAATTTTATGGATCTTGGCTTTTAAGCCCGCCTTTTCCATAAAAAAATTATACGCTTCGGCTGTTGTGGCAAAGCCATTGGGAATACGGACGCCTTTTTTAGTAAGAACTTGATACATCTCTCCCAAAGAAGCGTTTTTCCCTCCTACCTGCGGCACGTCTTTTATGCGCAGTTCACTGAAAAATTTTACGAATTTTGACATGATTAGTTTAGAAATTAGAAATTAGAGATTTAGAAATTAGAAAAAATTCCAATTAATTAAATCAACTAATTGCAAATTAACGATTTTAAAAATATAAAATTAAATAAGATAAAAAAACACCCACCCACCATCCAACCCAACTACAGTCCTACCCGCCTACCACTCTAAAGATTAAACTTTCCGCTCCATTCATGCACATATGGGATTTTCCACCATTCGCCGTTCAAGGTTTTGAGTATCGCGATGATGGAGACAATAAAGACAGCCAAGGCCATAGCCCAGCCGATCAAAGGTATCCAAAAGACAAAAGTCCCCAAGATCTCGATTATAAATAGCACTAATCCCTGTTTGGCGTGGAATTGCGCGAATTTGGAATCTTTTTTGGTTAAGAGCGGCACCAAGCACAAGACCCAGATGTAAGAAAGCGCCGCAATATTTTTGTTTTCGGCCACGTCTTTGTCATCTGCCTCGTTTTTTGGTTCGTCCTTTATTGCTTGTTTAATTTCGTCTTTGATTTCTTCGGTCATATAATTTTTTTATTTAAAACTTTGCGCCTAAAAATGCGCAAGCTGAATAAGTAGCTATTTTCTTTATTTTATTATAACACGTTTTAATGGAAAAATGAATTTTTGACAACAAATCAATAATATATTAACATCAAAACAAATAGCGGATGTGGTGAAATTGGTATACACGCTTGCCTTAGGAGCAAGTGCCGAAAGGCTTGAGAGTTCGAGTCTCTCCATCCGCACAAAAAGAATGTAAATTTTTCAGAAATGCTAGATTGTTTTTATAGAGCAGAGCCGCCCTTGACTTTCGCAGTAAATTCGGCTATATTAGAAACAGTAAATTAAAATAATAAAACTTTTCGATTTCATAAGGTATCGCCGAATATAGCGCAATCCGAAAAATCGTAAATCAAAAGCAAAATATGCCCGTTCAATTCAAGCGAAGAACTTCCAGTTCAGCCGGCCGGCGGCGCTCACATCACGCGCTAAAGCAAACCGTATTAAAAGAGTGTCCTGCTTGCAAAAAAGCAGTTGCGCCTCATCAAGCTTGCGCGTTTTGCGGAACATACAAAGGAAAAGAAGTTATTAAAATAAAGACTAAGAAAACAAAGAGCGCTTAATGGCGCTTTTTGTTTTTAAAGTTTGTAAATTAAAAGCAAATCGGTCGAAAGTTAATGCGGGGAGAGAAGAGTGACTGCCTTGACCCGACTAACAAATCGGCAAATTGCCAAACATATGTCCAATCGACATTTAGCTAGAACAATCGCTATGCAATCGCTGTTCTTGTGGGATTTTAACGGCAAAGAGAGTATTGACATCAATCAGGCGATCAAAGAAGTCTTTGCAAATTTCGCGCCGCAATTCAATGATCAAGGTTTTGTGAAAAACGTGATTGCCGGCACAATGGAGCGCTTGCCGGAAATCGATGCGTATATTACGAAATACGCCACTGAATGGCCTCTGGATCAGATTACAATTGTGGATCGCAATATCCTGCGGATAGGAGTTTATGAACTGATTTATAACGATGACATTCCTGCTAAAGTGGCCATTAACGAGGCGATTGAAATTGCCAAGACATTCGGTTCTGATGCTTCTGGTAAATTCGTGAACGGCGTTTTGGGCGCGATTTTCAAGGATATTGAAAAGACCGCGAGCGAGGAGACGGATTGCAGTCGGCAGTCCGTAATAAGCGAAGCATGATAAAAAACTAATAATAAACGGCTCGTTAAAAGCCGGATAACTATAAAATTATTATTGCTGAATTATTCCATTGCTTCACCGTTCGGTATGAAACAATGCAATAATCAAGCAATGGAGAAGTATGAAAGAATTTGTTAAATTGGAAAAAAAAATTGGAATCGATTTTAAAAATAAGGATTTTTTAAGGCAGGCCGTTGTTCATCGTTCATATATCAATGAACATCCTCAATTCGAGCTGGGGCATAATGAGCGCTTAGAATTCCTGGGTGACGCAGTCTTGGAAATTATCGTTACCGAGCATCTGTTTTTGAATTATCCGAAGACTCCGGAAGGCGACTTGACGAATTGGCGGGCTAGTCTGGTAAATTCCAAGATGCTTTCTGTTATCGCGAACGAGATCGGTTTGGAGAAATACCTTTATCTGTCGCGCGGCGAAGCAAAAGATGATAATTCAAAGGCACGCCAATATATTCTGGCTAATGCGGTCGAGGCTCTGATCGGAGCAGTCTATCTTGATCAGGGGATTGCATCGGCGCAAAAATTTGTGAATAAGTTCATGCTTTCCAAGCTGGAGAACATCTTGTCAAACAAGCTGTTTCTGGATCCTAAGTCCAAATTTCAGGAAAAGGCGCAGGAAATATTCAAACTTACTCCCCATTATAAAGTTTTGAGCGAAAGCGGTCCGGATCATGAAAAAATATTTGAAGTCGGATTGTATTTGGGCGATAGCCTGGTGAGTAAAGGCAAAGGGACATCCAAACAAGAAGCGCAGGTGGATGCGGCGGAAAAAGGAATCAAAAAAAAGAATTGGTAAGGCGCTATAAAAAAAATTGTTTCAAACGAAATCCGATCAAACCATGGATCGGATTTTTTGGTGACTTTTTGCGCTGTTTGTGCTAACATGGAATCAAGCGTAATTATTAAAAAATAAATCCATGACAGCAAAAGAATTGTTCGTATATGCGGCCGAGCGCGGCGCTTCGGACCTGCACTTGGTCGTCGGTTTGCCCCCCGTACTCAGGATAGATGGTGAATTGGCTTATGTCGAAGGACAAAAAGCGGTAACCGCAAAAGAGATGAGCGGGATTGCTGATGTTCTTTTGGATTCGGGGGAAAAGGCGCGTTTCGCCGAATCGCGCGAACTGGATATTAGCTATGGCGCGGATGCTTATCGCTATCGCGTGAACCTGCATTATGAGCGCGGAAATATTGGAATTGTCGCGCGTGTTATCAATGAAAAGATATCCACCCTTGAAGAACTGGGCATGCCGAAGGTCGTATATAATCTTTTGGATTTGCGGCAGGGATTGATTTTGCTTACTGGTCCGACCGGATGCGGAAAATCAACAACTTTGGCGGCAATGATCGAACATATCAATAACAATCGTTTTTGCAATATCATCACCCTGGAAGATCCGGTGGAGTTCTTGTTTAAATCAAAAAAAAGCGTGATTATCCAGCGCCAGCTGGGAACGGATATGCTTTCTTTCTCCGAAGGCCTAAAGCATGCTTTGCGCCAAGATCCTAATGTGATAATGGTGGGCGAAATGCGTGACTTAGAAACGATTGCGACTACGATCACTTTGGCGGAAACCGGCCATTTGGTCTTGGCGACTTTGCATACCTATAATGCCGCGCAGACTATCGACCGCATTATCGACACTTTTCCGCCGCATCAGCAGAATCAGATCCGGATGCAAGTATCGATGGTTTTGGCCAGCGTTATTTCTCAGCGCTTGTTGCCAAAGAACGAAGGCGGACGCGTTGCGGCTCGCGAGCTCTTGATAAATACTCCGGCCGTTGCCAATCTGATCCGTGAAAACAAGATCGCACAGATAAAGACCGTTATAGAGACATGTTCCAAGGAGGGTATGGTTTCGATCGATCAGGATCTGCAAAGACTTTATAAGGAAAAAGCGATAAGCAAAGAAATCGCCCAATCACAAATGGATAATCCTGAGCTTTTGGAAAGATTTCGCTGAATAACTATGTGGAATAATTGTGCGTAGGTATTAAAAAAAACAACAAGATCATAAATTTTTTCAAAAAGCGTAGTTTTTTTAGCTAATATTAAACTTTAAAGCAGAAGATTAATTATTTATTAATTATCGGATAATTTTTCTTGACATAAAAAAATATTCCTGTATAATAGGAATTACGTTTTAATAGTTTTTGCAACTATTTTTATTTATGTTTGAACTATTTGGAACAACATCTAAAAGCGGTTGAAACAAGCTTCATTTTTTTGCGTTTCAGCCGCCCATAAGCGGCTTTTTAAATTAGGGATTAAGAATCGGGAACTAGGATGGCTAGTGCTCGTTTCTGAATTCCTAAACAATTTTTTAGGAATAAGGACTTTGACAATTTGATAATAAAAACCATGAATTTTTTGTCTTTAGGCAATTTCAGACAAAAAGTCAGCTTGATAAAACAAGCAAAATACACATTTTCGATTAAAATCAAAAATGTGGGAAAATCACATTAAGAGTATATGGCGGATGCCTTGACATAAGAGAACGATGAAGGACGTAGCAGCCTGCGATAAGCTTCGGTGAGGTGGCAAGCAACCTTTGACCCGGAGATTTCCGAATGGGGAAACCCCCTTAGTTGAAGACTAAGGGTCCGCCGGCTGAACACATAGGCCGGTGAGACGATCACCCGGTGAACTGAAACATCTTAGTAGCCGGAGGAAAAGAAAAAAAAGCGCGCGATGCGCGTATATTCCGTGAGTAGTGGCGAGCGAAAGCGGAGGAGTCTAAACCGATTTAACCGCGTCACGAAAAGCGCGCAAGCGCCTATCGTGACAGAAGGATTCAGGTCCATATGTTATTTCGGTGTTGCAAGAATATTGCGTTCATTTCCTGGATAAAATGAGGCAGAGTAAAAAACAATAACATCTCTAGTTGAAGCGAGCTGGAAAGCTCCGCCAGAGAAGGTGATAGCCCTGTAAAAGCAAAAGAGGTTATTGCTCTGCGGCAATGTTTCTTAAGTACTGCGGGACTCGTGAAATCCCGTGGGAAGCCGGGTCGACTATGACCCAAGACTAAATATCTCTTATGATCGATAGTGAACAAGTACCGTGAGGGAAAGGTGAAAAGCAGCCCGGCAAGGGCGGTGAAATAGTACCTGAAACCATATACTTACAAGGAGTCGGAGCCTTGCGCAAGCAAGGTGACGGCGTGCCTATTGAAGAATGAGCCAACGAGTTTGTTCTATGCGGCTTGACTAAGTCCCTTCGGGACGGAGTCGGAGTGAAAGCAAGGGTTAATTAGCCCGTCTCCACTTATTTTGTATAGACGTAATGTTTTACGTCTTTACAAAATAATGTGGAATGTCGCATGGACAAGACCCGAAGCCGGGTGATCTAGCCATGGCCAGGTTGAAGTCTCGAGAAATCGAGATGGAGGACCGAACCCACAAGCCGTTCAACACTTGGGGATGAGCTGTGGCTGGCGGAGAAATTCCAATCGAACTCGGCAATAGCTGGTTCTCCTCGAAATAGCTTTAGGGCTAGCGTCGGATGTTGACTACTGGGGGTAGAGCACTGAATGAGACAGGGGCCGCAAGGTACCCTTCTTAACCAAACTTCGAATACCAGTAGGTGTAGTCCGGCAGTCAGACTATGGGGGCTAAGCTTCATCAGTCAAAAGGGAAACAGCCCAGACCGCAATCTAAGGTCCCAAAATATATGCTAAGTGTAAAAGGTGGTGTCGCGACTGCGACAACTAGGAGGTTGGCTTAGAAGCAGCCATCCTTTAAAGATAGCGTAATAGCTCACTAGTCTAGTTGTCTCGCGCCGAAAATGTATCGGGGCTAAGCATATTACCGAAGATGCGGACTTGACTCTTTATTGAGTTGAGTGGTAGAGGAGCATTCTATGCGCACAGAAGCCGAATTGTGAAGTTCGGTGGAGCGCATGGAAGAGAGAATGTTGGCATGAGTAGCAAAAAGGCGGGTGAGAACCCCGCCCACCGTAAGTCTCAGGGTTCCTGGGCAACGTAAATCGTCCCAGGGTTAGTCGGTCCTAAGGCGAGGTTCGTGTAGTGCGAACGTAGTCGATGGATGAGCTGGTTAATATTCCAGCACTACTGCGGTTTTCCGACGGGGGGACGCAGTTGCGTGGCTTGTGCGTGTCTATGGTATGTACGCTGACGGTTTTGAAGCGCGATCCAGGCAAATCCGGATCAATAGCGCAGAGAAATCGGCTAAAGATGAAGCTTCGGCGGATTCAAACAAGTGAAACAGCTGTCAAGAAAAACCTCTAGGGCTAAGACCGCGGTAACCGTACCGCAAACCAACACAGGTGGACGAGGCGAGTAGCCTCAGGTGAACGAGAGAATCTTCGTTAAGGAACTCGGCAAAACAGCGGCCGTAATTTCGAGATAAGGCCTGCCCTGCGCAAGCAGGGCCGCAGCTAAAGAAGCCCGAGCGACTGTTTATCAAAAACACAGCTCTCTGCTAACTCGCAAGAGGATGTATAGGGGGTGACGCCTGGCCAGTGTCCGAACGTTAAGGGGAGAGGTTCGACCTTCGGGTCAAAGCTTTGAACTGAAGCGCGGATGAACGCCGGCCGTAACTATAACGGTCCTAAGGTAGCGAAATTCCTTGTCAGGTAAGTTCTGACCTGCACGAATGGCGTAACGACTCGGGTACTGTCTCAACGAAGAACTCGGCGAAATTGCAAGACGAGTAAAGATGCTCGTTAACCATAGCTGGACGAAAAGACCCCGTGAAGCTTTACTACAGCTTAATATTGATTTATGACTATGCATGTTCAGCATAGGTGGGAGCCGCAAGGCAACAGTGAGATACCACCCTTGTATATTTGTAAATCTAACCCTCAGACCTTGAAACAGGCCAGGGGACAGTATTTGGTGGGTAGTTTGTCTGGGGCGGATGCCTCCCAAAGAGTAACGGAGGCGTTTACAAAGGTTGGCTATCCCGGAATGGAAACCCGGGAGATAGTGCAAAGGCAAAAGCCAGCTTTACTGCAAGACCTACAAGTCGAGCAGTCGCGAAAGCGGAACTTAGTGATCCGACCATTCAATATAGGATGGTGGAAGCTCATCGGATAAAAGCTACTCCGGGGATAACAGGCTAGTCAGGTCCAAGCGTCCACAGCGACGACCTGGTTCGGCACCTCGATGTCGGCCCGTCGCATCCTGGGGGTGAAGAAGCTCCCAAGGGTTGGGCTGTTCGCCCATTAAAGCGGCACGCGAGCTGGGTTCAGACCGTCGTAAGACAGGTCGGTCTCCTATCCACTATGGTCGTGGAAACTTGAGAAGGCTCTTCCCTAGTACGAGAGGACCGGGAAGGACGAAGCTCTAGTGTGCCGGCTGTCCCACCAGGGGCATTGCCGGGTAGCTACCTTCGGTTAGGATAAGCGCTGAAAGCATATAAGCGCGAAGCCGTCTTCAAGATTAGGTTTCATAGAGTCGTCGGAGAATACGACGTTGATAGGCTCCAGGTGCAAGTGCAGTAATGCATTCAGCCGAGGAGTACTAATCACTCAAATGATTTTCCCACATTTTTGGTTTTGAAAATAGCAAGTAGCAAGTAGCTGGTAGCTTATTTTATATAAGCTACCAGCTACTTGCTACTGGCTACAGGCTAAAAAAACACCATTGTTCTGGTGGTTCTTGCGAAGGGGTCACACCTGATCCCATCCCGAACTCAGAAGTTAAGCCCTTCAGCGCCAATGATACTTGGGCCCGTGCCCTGGGAAAGTAGGTCGCCGCCAGAACAATGGTGTTTTTTTGTTGTTAAAATCGTTTATTGCCGAATTGTTAGGTTGATTAATTTGTAACAATCGGAGATCAAACGATTTTTTTGTATTCAAAATATTTGTATGAGCATGAATTGTTTGTGGATAACTTATTATTTGCAGGTAAAATCTTGTCAATATAAATATATTATTTATGCTAATACTAAAATAAATATGAAAAATACTATATTTTTGCAGAAAAACTCTTGACAGTATTCTTATTTGTGGTATTATGGTGGTATAAGAACAAAATATCGCTCTTTCTAAAAATATTTTGAGAAAATTTTTTCAGCTAAATTGTAATTTCAATTTAGCTCCATCCACTCCATCATCTTCATGCAGAATTTCCGCATGGCCTCCGTAGATTCTTGTTCGGCCACTATAATCTTCTTTACTTTTATTCTGCGTTCACTCCAGACACTCCTCTTTCTTTGTTTTCTTCCAAATTTTCTCAATCGCTCTTTCTTACACTAACGGGATGCACAAACGCATCCCTCTCTTATTTATAGGACTTACGCGTTTGAATTATTAATCATATCCGTATTTGCAAATATTTAATGGTTGAGGAATTTTAATATTCCCCACCACTGTTAGCTCCTCTTGGAGCTAACTTGTAATTCTTCTCATGGGGCCGATTGGAGTTAGAGATCGCCCAAATCGAATAATTATTAAATATTTGCAAATACTAATTCAAACTAAAGGCAGATGCGTAAGTCCTAATTTAAAAAAATTTATATATTTTAAAAGCAAATTTTGAAACATGGATATCTCAATATTAAAAAAAATCGGCTTGAACGAAAAAGAAATCAAAGTATATTTGAGCTTGCTTGAATATGGCGCTATTTCTATCCGCAATCTGGCGGACATTACCGAGATAAATCGCGGCACGGTTTATGATATTTTAAAAAAACTGCAATCAATCGGCTTGGCGGCATTTTATCATGCGGACAATAAACAGCGTTTTGTGGCCGAGAGTCCGGAAAAGATCATGCTGATTCTGAAAAACCAAGAAGACGAACTGAAAAATTTAAAAAAAGATTTTCTTGAATATATTCCCGAGTTAAAAGCACTGCAGGGCAAAGAAGAAGCCAGGCCGACAACAAAATTTTATGAAAAGAAGGCTGGAATCAGGATTGTTTTAGAAGATGTTTTGGAATCAATGGCAGAATCGAGCGAAAAAGATTATTATGTTTATTCTGCCACTCATGCCAGTAATGATATTAATGAAGCGTTTCCGAATTTTACCAAAGAGCGAATTAAAAGAAAAATATCAGTAAAAGCGATTTCCATGGCCAAGGGCGGCGGCTTGTCTGGGTTGGACGAGCGTCGTTGGCTAGGCACCGAAAATGAGTCAGCGACTTTTATTTTGATTTATAACGGCAAAGTCGCCTATATTTCGCGCGATGCGCTAGATAATCCGGTCGGAGTGATTATTGAAAATAATGATATTTATAACACACAAAAAATAATATTTTTGCGGTTGTGGGGGTTGTTAAAATAAATATAAAATGGTTCTTTTTAATGGGAGGGGAAAATGAGTGATCAAAAAAAGTTTGAACTAATTGCAATTGGTATTTATGATAGGATTTTTAGTGAAAATCCTGAAGAAAAAGTTAGTGACTGTGATGCGTATGAGCTCGTTGGTAATCTTGATCAACAAAAGGTTAGACTTGCATTGGAAAAAAGCTTAGATTTTAGAGTTGTTTATGTTTTCGGAATTTTTGCAAGAGATTTGGATATTATTAAAATTGGTTGTAGGAAGATTCTCAACATAGACAACGCTGATATTGGAGCTTTTTATACGAAGTTGATTGATTTTGTCCCATGGACAGATCAAATAACTGATGAATTGTCAGCGATATTACAAGCGCTAAAAAACTAAAACAAACAGGATGCCTTGGAAGCATCCTGTTTTTACGCGCTTGGATATTGTAGTTATGACATGAAGGCCGAGAACACTATCATTGTGAACCCTCCCAGGCAGAAGCCGATAAACAGCGCCCAAAATATAATGGAGTATGGGTCTGATTTTTTCATAAATTTAATAAAAAATTAGAATGATTTAATATGTTGATATTATACAACATTTTTCAATATTATGAAAGGGCATTTTGCATAAAAACAAAAAGCTATGCTAAATCAGCATTAAATGTTAGAATATAAGCATATTTATTCATTAAGCGTGCACGCTTGAAACGTATGAAAAAAACGAAAAAAAACAATATCGAGTTTTTTCACAAGATGATTAAGGAGATTTATGAACAGCCGGAAGTCGTTCAGAGAATAATCGACGAACATATTGATATGAAAAACAAGCGCGTGCTTTTCAAGGATTTTGCTATCAGCCCGAAAAGGATTTCCGGCATAAAACGATTTATACTGGTTGGGTGCGGCACCTCATATCATGCCGCGCTTTTGGGCAAATATTTTTTGGCAAGCTGTGCCGGCATTGAAAGCGAGGCTGAGTATGCAGATGAATTTGCCGGGCGCAAGGCCAGAGTTGATAAGGATACGCTCGTGATCGCAATAAGCCAATCAGGCAAGACAGGCGACGAAATCAAAGCGGCAAGGGCGGCAAAAAAGCAGAAAGCGCTTGTAATTGCGATTACAAACGGGATTGATTCACCATTGGATCGCTTGAGCGATTACACGATATTTAATCAAGCCGGTCAAGAGCAAGCTTTGGCCGCGACTAAAACATTTACTTCGCAGATTTTGCTTTTAGCTGCTTTTGCCGTGTTTATCGGTCAAAATAAAAAAACAGCTAATACGAAAATTTGCTCTCAATTTTTTAAAGAAATCGGACAGTTACCGAAAAAAATCGCCGGCATCTTAAAGCAAAATGTTCATTTTGAAATATTGGCAAATAAATACTGTAAGTCTGAGGGGCTTTTGGTTTTGGGCAAGGGCTTCCAATTCCCCTTGGCGCTAGAGGCGGCGCTAAAGATAAAAGAAAGCACATATATCCACGGGGAAGGTTTCGCGGCCAGCGAATTTTTGCATGGACCGCTGGCGATTTGCAATAAAAATATGCCTTGCTTGTTTTTTGCGCCGCGTGACGAATGTTTCAAGGAACTTAAAGCGATCATTAAACGCATAAAAAGCCTAAAAAGAAAAGCATTAGTATTCTCTAGTGCTGGTAATCGCCAATTACTGAAATTGGCCGATGATGTGGTTTTTTTGCCAAAGACCATTGATATATTCTTCCCGCTTTTGGCAATAATTCCTTTGCAGATTCTTGCCTTCCATATTGCTTTACTTAGAGGCGTAAATCCTGATAAGCCGCGGTACTTGAATAAGTTTGTGGGGTAAAAGATTAAGGATGACTAAATTGTTTATGTTTTTAGAAGTATGCGACAAATAGGCGACTTTCATATTCACTCACGATATTCCCGCGCTTGTTCGCGGAATTTGACTTTGGAGAATATTGATAGAACTTGCCGAGTAAAAGGAATAGATATTATCGGAACGGGTGATTTTACGCATCCGGCTTGGTTCGCTTCGATCAACGGGGAGCTTGAGGAATTGCTGCATTCAAAAGGCTTGTATAAATTGAAAAGAGCGGCTGATGAGCGCATTAAATTTACGCTTACAAGTGAAGTTGCTTTGATTTATAAAAAAAATGATCGTTGCCGGCGCGTGCATTTAGTTATTCACGGGCCTGATATCGCGGCCGTGAAAGAATTGAATGAATATTTGGATAAGAATTTTAATATTCGTTCGGACGGCAGGCCGATATTAGGAATGAGCATTGAGAAATTGTGCGAGATTTGTTTTGCGATCCATCCGCACTTCTTAATTTATCCGGCGCATATCTGGACACCGTGGTTTTCGATTTTCGGTTCCAAGTCCGGCTTTGATTCTTGGGAAGCGGCGTTCGGCGAATATGCGGACAGGATATTCGCTTACGAAACCGGACTTTCTTCTGATCCGGAAATGAATTGGCGGGTATCTGCTTTGGATAAATTCACCCTGCTCTCCAATTCCGATGCGCATAGCCTGCCGAATTTAGCGCGCGAAGCGAACATATTTGAATTGGA
>Ga0265296_1000792_pt1 | contig 42432 bp, 34 predicted proteins | sample MunlanPumphouse1_FD_189073 | JGI IMG/M metagenome (GOLD analysis project Ga0265296, IMG submission 189073) | Groundwater microbial communities from a municipal landfill in Southern Ontario, Canada - Pumphouse #1 | ecosystem: Environmental > Aquatic > Deep subsurface > Groundwater | place... | reverse complement strand
AAGGAGGAAAGTTAAAAAGGAAAATTTTGGAAATGGCCGGGATCTCCCTAGGCTTTCAGCCGGGATCCCGGTCAAAGACCTAGGGACCGGCCTGAAAGGCCTAGGGACGATTCCCCTTACCTCCACGTTCTTTTTTAAACAAGACTAAAACGATTATCCACAGAGGGGGAACTTGACAAAATTTTATACTATGTTATAATATTATTGACTGGCAAGTCAGAATTCCGCATTACGTTAACACTCTCTTAGACCATCTCTTTTGAGATGGTTTTAAGTTTGTGTATAAGTCATTCTTGTTTGATTCCCGAAGCCAAACAAACCCGAATCTACAAATCCCCCCGATTTATCGGGGGTTTTGAGTTCTCCAATTCCGAATTTTAAAAAATCTCATGAGATCCCTCATGAGGAATCTCATGAGATTTAAAATTGAACATTCAGTGGCATTAGGACTTACGCGTTTGGTTTTCTCCCTTTGTAAAGGGAGAGTTTCCGCCAGAGGCGCCCGCCTGCAACGCTTGGTGCGTAGCACCTGCGGGCAGGGATCCGCCTTGGGCGGAAGGGAGGGATTTAAATTTTAAAAATCCCCCTTAATCCCCCTTTACGAAAGGGGGAAAACGTTCGGAGCTGGTCAAAGTGCGTAAGTCCTAGGCATATTCAAAAACTTCAAAAATTTTAATGTACACACCCTTGACAAATCTTAACTTTCATAATAAAATATAACAAGAAGCAAAAATGGCCTTTAACCCGCCTCCGTCGAGCTTCCACCTTCGCCCTTCGGGCTTCGGCGGACAAGTCGGCGAGGCAAGCACCTTAACAAAAGGAGAAAAAGCAATGAAAAGACAGGAACTGAAAGAAAAACTGCAACCTTATGTTCGTGGCTCAATGATTGGCTTGGCAATTGGCGACGCTCTCGGCATGCCAGTTGAAACCATGACGTACGAAGAAATTATGGCTGTAACAAATGGCAAGGGAATTACCGATTTTGTCGCTCCCATTCAGAAAAAATTTAAAAGTTGCCGAAACTTTTTGCCCGGCCAATGGACAGACGATACCCAACTCGCTCTGGCGGTCGCCGAATCATTGATTCGTTCCAAGGGATTTAATCTTGAAGACCAAGCATTGGCGCACGTTGAAGCTTATAAAGAAAGCACGCGCGGTTGGGGTGGAACAACAAAAAAATCCATCGAGGAAATCATGAACGGCATTCGTAAACCCAACGAGCCAGCCAAGGATAAACCGGACGGCGGAGCCGGAAACGGAGTGGCAATGAAAATCGCCCCACTCGCGATTTTTCATGCGTTAAAAGCAACGCACCTTCGGGAAAAATATTATCCATGCACTTACCGAATTTTCAAAAATGACGCGATTACGCTGGGTTTAATGACTCACCACAACTTCAAAGCTTCAATCGGCGCGCTGCTAGTAGGCAACGAGATAATTAACCAAGTTCATTATCGCACAGGCATTTCGCCTGCTCAAATAGGTTTTAATCCTTTGGACTGGTCAAAGTTAATTGAAGAGGAAATATTTGATGAACGGCTGCGCGGCGTTCTGGATATGGAAAAATCTTTTAGAAAAAACCTGCTCCCTTCTCTTATGACCCGCGACGTCGAAGGCTTACGTGGGGTAACCGGAATGGGATTTCACGTTGTCGACACAGTTTGTTTTGTCCTTGGTATTTATCGTCAAATGTCATATCCTTACAACTTTGAAGACAGTATTATTAAAACCATTTCGAGCGGCGGAGACGCTGACACAAACGCAGCAATGGTCGGCGCGATACTTGGTGCAAAATTAGGTATTGACGCGATTCCGCAAAGATGGTTGGACGGTCTTTATAAAAGAGATGAAATTATCAAAGTTGCTGATGACCTTCTTGACGTTTCTTTGGAGTAAAACTCCCAACACCTTCACCGCCGAGGCTTTTTAGCCAAGGCGGTTTTATTTTTTCTATAGTTTCATAGTCTAGACTATGAAACTGCTTAAATTATGCGCAGACTTTGACAAATTATAAATTATGTGGTTAAATATAACAAGAAGCAAAAACGGCCTTTAACAATCAAAAAGAGGAGGACAAGATGCTACTTGTGCACGAAACTACTTTAAAAATATTAAGCGAAAGGCAAGAACACAAAATAACATTAACTGAACTCAGCGGAGAATTAGGAAAACGACGCGTTTTGGGATTCGGGGTGGAGACCGAAGATGTTGTTTTGGAGCTTATATCCCAAGGGAAAGTGGTGTTCGATAGGGAAACCGAAACAGTTTATCTGGTTGCACAGCGTGCAGACTGAGTAAAAATTTATTGACCGCCGAGGCTTTTAGCTAAGGCGGTTTTTTGTTACTCGCCCGACTTGTCCGAAGCTAAGCTTCGGACATTAAACCCTCCGCCCCTTTTGTTAAAGAGGGATAAAATCCCCCTCCCCTCCTCCCCCTTTTTCTAAAGGGGGAGGATTAAGGTGGGGGATTTGCCGAGGCGGTTTTTTGTTTTTCTTTGTTCGGCTTCGTCTCCCGTAGGGAGACGAAGCCGAACAAACGAGAAGCCGAACAAACTAAAATAAAACCCCGAATTCACAAAAGTGATTCGGGGTTGATTTTTTATTCTTCCTCCTACTTATCTTTGAACGTCTTTTTAATCATTCTCATTTTCAATCTGTAAAGCTTGTCGGAAAGAGCGACTCTGTAAATGTGCGGGTTCTCAAATCGCTTATGGCCTTCGTGTAATTTTACCAAGCCCTCACGGCACCTTTCGGCGATTTTTGGTACGCTTTCGCTTACCCAGTTACTGTGTCCGTTACGGGAAATGGTCTGCAGGAGCGGCGCAACAAAACATCCGTCGGAAACCAAGAACTTATCTTTTTGGTAACAGTGCACCGGGTGGCGGATAATTAACTCCGCGCCTTTTTTAGGCTCTTCTTCGTCTTCAAGCATCATTACGTCGGCAATAAATTTATCCTTATCTTCAATTCTGTAAACCTTTTTGAGACCCGGAGTAATCATCTTCTCCGGATTGTCGGAAATTTTGATTTTGGAAATCCACTTGCCGTTCTCTTCAATCGCCACAAGTTTGTACACGCCTCCGAGTGTGTCGTCGGGGACCACCACCTTTGTGCCTACGCCCCAACGGCGAATTTTTGCCTCTTGCTGTTTCAAACTGCGAATCAGATATTCGTCCAAATCGTTGGAACCGATAATCCCGATGCAATGAAGCCCGGCTTCATCAAGCATCTTGCGCGCCTCCTTTGAAAGGTACGCCAAGTCGCCCGAATCAATCCGGCCCGACTCCACTGTCTTTCCTTTCTTTCCCTGTTCTTTGGTAACAATTATTAAATTGGGAACGCCTGATTTTAAAACGCCGTATGTATCAACGATTAAAGAACAATCATCGGGAAAAACATCCGCGTAAGCCCGAAAGGCTTCTAATTCGGAAGGAAATGCCTGCACCCAGCTGTGCGCCTGAGTGCCGGCCACTGGAAGGCCATACTTGAACCCAGCCTCCACATTGGAGGTGGCGTTAAATCCGCCGATAATCGCCGCGCGTGAAGCGATGTCAGCCGCATCGGAAGGCGCCCTCCGCCTGCCGAATTCCATAAGAAAATCATCGCCTGCCGCAAGTCGTATTCGCGCCGCTTTGGTGGCAACCGTGGTGGGATAATTGATAAGTTCAAGAATGCGCGTTTCCACAAATTGGGCAGAAATAATTGGTCCCATAACTCGCACCAGCGTTTCGTTCGGGAAAACAATCGTTCCTTCCGGCACCGCGTCAACATCGCAGTCAAAACGGTAATGCCTCAAAAAATCCAAAAAATCGTCATCAAAAATTTTCAGCTGTTTTAGATAGTCAATCTGGCGGTCTTCAAAACGCAAGTTGCAAAGATATTTGACAATCTCATCAAGTCCGGCGAAAACGGCATAACCATTTCCAAACGGGCATCGTCTGAAAAACATCTCAAAGCAGGCCCGCTTGTTTGCCATTCCTTTTTTGAAATAGCCGTACATCATTTTCAACTGGTACAAATCGGTTTTTAGCGCGTCAGACATGATGTGCTCCTTTATATTTCAAGTTCAATGAACAAAGTTTTGTAAGGAGATTTTTTAACGATAAGAGTATCGTCTTTTCTGAAACGAAGCCAAGTTTGGCCGTCAACCAACACATAAGGACAGAACGGCCCGGAACGGAGGGTCTTGACCTTGAAAACCGTTTCCGTTGGCACAACAAACGACTTTGTTTTTAACAATTCCCCGGCTTCTGATTTAAAGAAGGCATTGCTTCCGGTGAGGCAGAAGGTGTCGCATAAAAGCTGCGGACCGCCGGCGCTTAAATTCCAAGCAGTTGAACCGCCTTCTGTAGAAAAAATCAAACCATCGCCGGTTGATTGATAAATCCTTTTTTCTCTTCCTTCGCCAAACTCAACCGCAAGCCAGCTGGTCTTGACCCCATAGTGGATTCCGCCAACGAGGATTTCGTTGGAAGCGTCGGCGACAAAGGCGCCTTTTCTCTCCAATTCGGCGCAAATTCTCGTCTTTTCCTCAATGCGGCAATCCCCTTTTAAAACGCGACTCAGGGCGGGATAGACATCATCCTTGTTCACATTACACAGCGCTCCCACTGTCCCAAAATTCACCCGCAAAATCGGCGTCTGCTGTTTCAAAACCTTGTTGGCCACGTGAAGCACGGTTCCGTCGCCACCGAAAGTCGCAACCAAATCAAGCCTGCCACCAATGTCTTCCCGACTGGAGTAAACCGCAGCGGTAATCCCCTTTTCCTTGAGCCATTCAGCTGTTTCGAAAACGGCTTTTCTCGCCTCTTTATTTCTGCTGTCAAAAACCAAGCCTATTGTTTTTATTTTATTCATCTTGATTTCTTTATTAATTCTATTGCTTCGTCTGTTGCAACAACTTGGCCGATTTTGGCCAGCGCTTCCAACTCCGCTTCTTTCAACTGCGGGTCATTTTCAACTTCGGGCAAGAAACAAGTGGCGTCTTTAACAAAGATTACATTAAAACTCGCCTCTTTTGCGCCTTCACCCGTCGCCTTAACGCAGATATTTCCCACCAAACCCACGATTATTACCGTGCCAACACCGGCGTCGCGCAAATCTATTGCTAAAAACTGATTGGAAAAACCACTGTGAGACTGCTTTCCGTAAGTGCGAACGCCCTCAACAACAAGTTCGTCAATAACGTTTGAGCCGGAGAAATACTTGATGCAATGGCGCCCCCAATCTGCAAATTCCGGGTCGTCTTTTTCGTGTTTGTCTAAAACGTCGGCAATAAAAATATCGTATTTCCTTGCGACATTGCTTAATTCTCTAATCGCCGAAATAATGGTATCAGCGTGAGGCACCGGCAAACCCGGCTTTTTGTACACGCCCTCGTCAATTTCATAATCCTTATCCCTGAAATCTTTGGTCATATCAACTCTTAACAGCGCGACCTTTTTAATTTTTTTCATGATTTCGCTCCTTTCTTCTGTTTCTCCCACTCCCTATTTAAAATCGAAAACTCAATCATATCGCAAAAATTTCCGTTTAAATAATATTCTTCCCGCAAATATCCTTCTCTTACAAAACCCAAATTCCGGTAATGGTTCGCGGCTTTTTTGTTGGTTTTAAGCACGCGAACATAAATTTTATGCAATTCCATCTCTAAAAAAGCGTGTTTCAAAATCAACTGAACCGCCTCGCCTCCAGATCCTTCTCCCCTGTCTTCTTTTCTAAAGATTAAGATGCCGAGACGGGCGTTGCGGTTTCCCTTGTCGTATTCATGAAGTCCAATGGCGCCAATGATTCTGTTGTCATTTTTTAATCTGACAACAAACAAGATGTCAGACTCGCTTCTTTCCATCTTTTTTAGGTACTCTATTTCGCGCGAAAGTGAAACTGATTCGCTGAAAAAAGAAAGGTTTTTGGTGTTGTCAGGTTCTATCGCCTGCAGCATTTCTTCGGCAATCCCTTCTACGGCATCTTCGGCAATCCCCTCTCCGACACAGACAAGAGTCACTGTTTTTCCCTCTAAGCTTACGAGTGAGCGCATTTTTTCCTCTCTTTCTTTCGTTGTTGTGTAAATTTTTAATGTGCGTCTTTCATCCCACCTTACCGCAAATTGCTTATTCTGTCAACCTTACGTTATAGCTCATTAAAAAGGTTACCGAAAGTATGGTGGATAGCTCATAATTCGGTTACTATGGTTGCCATATGAATATGACCACCAAAAACAACATTTATCGTGAGCATTTACGGCCTTGGCTACAAGCCAAGGCGGACAAAAAGAAACGAGGGGAAATAGTTAAACATATCTGCTTTGTCGCCGGCGTTCATCCAAAATCTGTGCCCCGCTCTTTTAAACGCATACAAATGAGAAGTTCTTTTGAAGAAGGAAAGAGAGGAAGAAAGCAATACTACACTCCCGATGTTATTGCCGCTCTCTATGATGTTTGGGAAACGGCGAATCGTCCGTGCGGAGAATTGCTGGTTTCGGTGATTAGTGAATATGTCGAGGGCTTTAAGCGGGCGAAGCGATGGAATCACAGCCCCGAGGCAACCGAAAAACTTTTGGCGATGAGCCAGGCGACTATCAAACGCAGGACAAAAGCGCTAAGGGAAAAGTATGGCATTAACCGTGGTAAAAGTACCACCAAACCATCGGATTTAAAACAACTTATTCCCATTTTCAAAGGACCATGGAAAAACATTTCGCCGGGGAATGGACAAATTGACACCGTGGCGCACTGCGGAGCCGCTTTGGCCGGAGATTTCGCTTATACAGTGAGTTTTGTGGATGCCGCCACTTATTGGGGCATTAGACGCGCCCAGTGGAACAAGGGGCAATTGGCCACCAAAAACAACCTCGTTTCCATCAAAGAACGCCTGCCGTTTCCCTGGCTTATGGCGCACCCCGACACCGGCAGTGAATTTATTAACTGGATTGCTAAAGAGTGGTGCGACCAAAACGGTGTTAAATTGACCCGATCAGAACCGGGCAAAAAGAATGATAATATGTATGTCGAGGAACGAAACGGCCATGTGGTGCGAAAGTACCTGGGCTGGCAACGGCTGGACGCGGGTCAAGAAATTGTCAACCGCATGAATGATTACTACCGCGCGCTCGACCTTTATTTAAACCATTTCCAAGCAGTGAGAAGAACTTTATCAAAAGAGAGGAACGGGTCAAAATACCAACGGACATTTGAGAAAACAGCCAAGACGCCCTACCAAAGACTGATGGAACATGATACTATCTCTTTGGAGACAAAAGAATGCGTCGGAAACGAACACCGAACACTCAACCCGCTGCTCCTCAAAGAAGAGCTTGATATGTTAAAGAAAAAGATTTATCAACTACAAAAAACCGGCAATCCGGTAACCGGATTAACGAACCATTCTCGGTAACCGTTTATTATGAGCTATACCGCCTTATTAGGACTTATTAGGACTTACGCGATTCATTTTCTCCCCCTTTCGTAAAGGGGGATTAAGGGGGATTTGAAATACTTAAATACGCCCAAAAAATCCCTCTCTTCCGCCCAAGGCGGATCCGCCTCTGGCGGAAACTCTCCCTTTACAAAGGGAGAGAACCGAACGCGTAAATCCTACTTATTACCTTTTTAAATGAACGGGCAAGTGGCGCTTGAATTCGGTATAATTTACCCGCGCCAGCACTTTGGCAGCCACCGACTCGGAAATGCCATAATCCGCCGGCTTTTTTTTGGAATTTACGCATACCAAAGTGATGTCCGCCTCATTGTAGCTAAAACCCAGCTCACCCTCATCGGTCTGGCCTTCCCAAAGTTCGGCTGATGGTTTTTTGTTTCTGATTTCCTCAATCACTCCCAGAAACTCAGCAAGCCCGCGGACTTCCCATTTATAAAGGTGGTGAATCGGCTCAATGATAGAAACCGCGTCGCCGCCAATGGTAAAGTATCCCAAAAAATATTCTGTCAGATTTTCCGTGCCGCTGACAATCGCGCCCGCCTTCGCATCGCTTCCGCCTTCGTTGAAACTTCGGCGGACAAATCGGCGAGGCAAGCCGACATTATCGGCAATATCAAACAAATTAATCATTCTAAGGCGGGCGGCGATATTGCCGATTCTCGCGCTTCCTTTTTTAAGTTCTTTGCCGCTAAAGCCAAACGCCTGCAATTGTTTTCCGAGCGGCTGATAGTGGATGTTTTCCCGCGGAATTCCCAAAACTCTTGCCTGCTTTCCGGCGTGCTCTTCCGAAGTTTTAGACGAATTTAAGGCCGGCATCAAAACAACGTGAACATTTTTCGGTCCGATAGCGCGGCAATATAAAGACGCGCAGAGGGCGGAATCAATTCCGCCCGAAAGGCCGAGAACGATTTTTTTCCGCGGACAAGAAACAAAATGCTTGCGAATAAATGTTACAATTCTTTTCGCTTCCGCCTCATAATCGCTTGTGAAAAGTTTGTTGGTGTCTAGCATAGCGTTTCTCCTTTCTTAAAATATTTCGGCGTAATTCGGCGTAGGTCACCGCTTGCGGTGACACGGCGTTATTCGGCTTCTATGGTTCGTTCCGCCGAATGACGCCGCTTGCTCGCTTGAGCTCGCAACAACGCTGGAAAACGCTGACTAAATATATAATTTATTTTTAAAAATATATTTTTCGACCTTTAAACTAACTAAATTCTTTATGTTTAAACCTCTTTTCAATCTCTCGCGAATTAAAGTGCTTGAAATGTCTTTTGTTAAAAATGGAATCTTCGGCAACAGCTCAAAACATTCTGGTATTGAATCTTTTTCAAGCTGGTAACCGGGGCGTTGAACAACATAAAACTTAATTAAACGGCTTAACTCTTTCCATTTTTTCCATTTTTTATATTCGTTGCTTAAAATTATATCCGAACCGACAGCCCAAAAAAATTGATATTCTGGATATTGTTTTTTTAATTTTCTAAGAGTTTTTATTGTGTAACTAAAACCGTTTTCTTTTTCTATATCGCAAACTTTTATGCCCGGCCCTTCCATCATTTTAATCATTTTCAAACGATGCTGCCATGGAATTAAGTGTTTGGCAAAAGCGTGTTTGTAGCACGGAACAAACCAAACTTCGTCAATCGCCGCGTTTTTTAAAATTTGCCGCGCCGCAGCCAAATGCCCCAAATGCGGCGGATTAGCGCTTATCCCAAGGCAGGCAATTCTTTTGTTATTAGTTATAATTTTTTGTGCCATATCTTTAAATTATATTTAAAGCGTCTTGCAAAATTTTCTGTTCGCTAGCGCTTAAATTTGTTCCGAAAGTAAAATCCGAAATGTATTTTCCAAATCTTTTTTTTCTCACTTCGGAAACCGTCTTTTCCATTTCTCTGTATCTTTTTTCTTTTTCCATTTGGCTAATCTGATTCGGCATTGTTTCAGCCGGAGTCCCCTTTCTTATGGAAAACGGTTGAAAAGACACTACGTCAAATTGAATGTCCCGGATGAATTTCAAGGATTTTTGATGGTCATCTTCGGTTTCGCCGGGAAACCCGTTTATCATAGACGTTCCCATAAAAAGCCCTTTAATCTTCCTTAAATCCTTAAGCAACGCGACATAATCGTCTACGTTTGGCATGCGGTGCATTTTCTTTAAAACTTCCGACGAACCGGATTGAACAGGTAGACCTATAAAATATATGTTGCCTTTTTCCGCCAAATCGCGCAGGGTTTCCGCAAATTTCATCACATAGGGCGGTTCAAGGTATCTTATGGCCATACTAATCCGGGGGATGTGCCAACAAAACGTTTTAATAGCTCGTCAAATCCTATTTTACTTAGATGCCCTTTAGGCAAATCACTGCCGTATTGCCCGAGATTTTCACCTACAAGCAAAAATCTATTAATCCCTTTTGCGTTGGCGGATTTTATAATTGATTCCAAAATCGGCACTTCTGTTGTTTCGTGCCTGCCTCTTGTTTTAGGAATGCTACAATAAGAACAATTATTATTACAGCCGGAAGAAATTCTTAAACGCATCGGCGGATTTATTTCATTAACAAAATACAGGCCGTCGGTGACATATTCATAGGCCGTCGTCAATTTAGAATTGATTTTTACCAAACCGTCCCTTATGCGCAATTTTTGCTCAAAATTAGGCACCCAAAAAGGATGAGAACTGTCGGTTGGCGACAAGAGATTGTCAGTCGGGTGGTTGTGTTTAAAAAAATCGTATAAATCTTTTGTGTTAAACGTAAATATTAATTTTTGCGGGTCTCCGCCGTATCCTTCCGCTTCAGGCGCGCAACCCCCCACATATATCGGCGCAACTGTTTTGTCTCGCAATTTTTGAATCTGTTTTAAGCCTTCTTCGGCCACAGACGAAGTTACGCCGCAGGTAGTAAAAATTATTAAGTCTGCTTTTGCCGGGTCGTTGGTAATACCATTTTTTTTGCTTAAATGTTTAGCTAAAATTCCGTCTTCCATTCTAATTGAAGCGCAACCGGTTGATTGAAAATAAACAACTTTACCTTGAATTTCAAGCAAGTCTTTGGCATTTGAGGTGTAAATCATAAAAAGTGGGGGGATAACAGGAGAAAGTATAAACATTGTATTTATAGACCCGCCCCTCTTTATCGCCCATTCATTGTTTCTAACACACCAACCTTAATGTTATCTCTACACTAAGTATAGCACATCTAAAAAACTTGTCAAGCCCTTAACAAGCCCCGTTAGACAACTTTATCCACAGGCGGTTTAATTTAAAAAACGTCGCTTTAAAAATTAAAGCAACGCCATTTGATATTTATCCTCGAAAATATTGTCTAACGGGGCAAGTGTTTTGGCAAGTTTAGACTGTTGAATAGTTCCGCTTGGTTCAGTATCTGGTTTCACGAAACCCCCTCCCTACCCTCCCCCTTTCTAAGGGGGAGGGATGGGGTGGGGGATATTTTCCGCTTTATGCAAGTGATTGTATTGATTAACAGAAAAATAATTATAGAACGCCCTCAAGTTCTGTGGATAATTATTAACAATTCCTCTTACGGGCGACAATTAAATAAATTTATAAAGCGCTGCCGGACGGTAAGGCACGTCCCCTCTTTTTTTGCCCGCCGGCTTAATAATGCCGAGCGCGAATATTTTTCGCCTAAAATTTCGTTTGTCCAATTTTTTATCAAGAATTATTTCATGAACTTTCTGCAATTCGTTTAAAGTAAAATTATAAGGCAGCAGGCCATCGGCAATTTTTACATATCCCATCTTTTCGCGCAATTTTTTTAATGCCATTTTTGCCATTGTTTTATGGTCGTAAGCTAAGGGGGGCAATCTGTTCAATGGAAACCAGCCAATTCCCGCGTATTTTTTTGTCGTTTCCAATCTCTTGATTCGTTTCATGTCAACAAGGGCGTAATAAGCCACTGAAACAACGCGATCAAAAGGGTCGCGTTTTACGTCGCCAAAAGCGTAGAGTTGTTCAAGATAAACATTTTTAACGCCGGTTTTTTCAAAAAGTTCGCGCTTTGCCGCTTCGTCAAGAGATTTTTTAAGTCCCACTCTGCCGCCGGGAAACGCCCATTTCCCTGCAAATGGTTTCTTTTTCATTTTAATCAAAATAACCTTCAAAGAATTGTCTTTGATGGTGAAAATCACCACGTCAACGGCAACAATTGGATATTTATTTGACATAGAAGCCACTAAAACGCCATAACTACGCCATCGGACGCCAGCAACCCCCTCCCTACCCTCCCCCTTCCTAAGGGGGAGGGATGGGGTGGGGGATGGCGTAAAATGGCGTTGTGATAGCGTAAATTGGCGATATTAGTTCCGACATTCTATTTTATATACCCTATCTTTTTTAATCGTTGAGCACCAAACCACAACCACCGGCCCGCCTGCAACGCCAGGCTTGCCGTGGCGGGCAGGTCCGCCTTTGGTTAAAAAGCCGTTCTTGACCGCTTCACGAAGCAATTTTTCCACCTCGTTCGGTTTAACATATTTTGTGATTAAAGGCACCACGCCCCAATGAATTATCTGGTGGTGGGCGCGGATGGGGTCGGCGTTGACCGAAACAATTCTCCGCTCGGGCCTAACACAGCTTAAAGCGGCAAGTTCAGGCGAAGAAATTCCCACGCAAATAATCGCCTCAGCTAAAATTCCGTCGGACAAAGAATAAATTGGTTTAGCGAACTTTCTAAAAAGAGGCGACTGAAAATCGTCTAAATCCTTTTTTAAGTCGTCAAATGAAGAAGCTTCTGTTTCATCGGCAATTTTTGCCATCATTTTTACCGATTCCACGGGATATGCTCCGCTTGCGGTTTCCGCCGAAAGCATTACGGCGTCCGTGTGATCAATGACCGCGTTGGCCACGTCAGACGCCTCGGCGCGAGTCGGCTGAAGGCTCGACGTCATTGTTTGGAGCATTTGCGTGGCGACAATCACCGGTTTGGCGTTAAGCAAACATTTTTTAATAATTTCTTTTTGAATAATCGGCACTTGTTCGGCCCCGACTTCAATCGCTAAATCGCCACGCGCCACCATTACGCCGTCGGTTGCCTCAAGAATTTCATTGAAATTTTCTACCGCCTCGGCTCTTTCTATTTTAGCGATAATTTTGGGGGGATTTTTTTTGGGCAGATGTTTTTTTAATTCATTAATATCGGCCGCGCTGCGGACAAACGACAGAGCGATAAAATCTATATTTTCTTTAACGCCAAAACGCAAATCATCTTCGTCTTTTTTGGTAAAAGTATCAATGCGTAATTCGCTTTTCGGCAAATTCACGCCCTTGTGGGATGTTAATTTTCCGCCAACAACCACCTCGCAAATTATATCTTTGCCTTGTACCGATTTAACCTCAAGTTGTATAAACCCGTCGTCAATTAAAATCGGCTCGCCTTTCTTTAAGTTCTTATGAATGCCCGGAAAATGAAGCGGAATTTTATTAACCTCGGTCGGAATGCCGCCATCGTCAACCGCCGTGGTTAAAATCACCCTTTTCCCCTTTTCAAGCAAAATTCCTTCTTTTGACACCCAACCAATGCGAATGCGGGGCCCTTGCAAATCTCCCAAAATGCCGATAATTTTTCCGCGCCGTTTGGCGGCCAAACGCAAATTTTTAATCAAAAGATGGTGGTGCTTATGGTTTCCATGGCTAAAATTAAGACGAGCGATATCCATCCCCGCCTTTAATAAATCTTCTTGTACTTTCGGGTCTTCCGATGCCGGCCCGATGGTGCAAATTATTTTTGTCCGCGGCATAAGTTTAAGTTATAGAAGCCACTAAAACGCCATAACTGCCCCGAACCAGAGCCTTCGGCATGGTACGGGGCGGGCGCCATTATACGCCAGTAACCCCCTCCCTACTCCCTAGGCTTTCAGCCGGGATCCCGGTCGTTGAAAACGACCTAGGGACCTCCCCCTTCCTAAGGGGGAGGGATGGGGTGGGGGATGGCGTCAATTGGCGTTGTGATAGCGTAAAATGGCGGTTTACTGTTTTATCTTATCTATATACGGGGTAACCTGGCCCGAAAGGTCTTGTAATTGGTTAATCAACCCCCCTATGTTTTTAAATGTGTCCATTCCCTGTCCGCCGGGCAAAGATTTGAGAATCTGCTCATAAATCTCATACCCCTTTTTAATATAAAAAGGCAAATAAATCACTGCAAAAATCAGAGGAATTAAAATAAGGAAAAACTTTGTCCATCCCCACATTCTTTGCCAAAAAATATGGCGGTTGATTTTTTTAACCATCTTGTGTATTTCTTGGGTGGTTTTTAAATTTTCCTGGAGCATTTCCTCCATGCTCCCCATTTTCTCTATTTCGGGTGATTTGGTGGGCACACGCATATTAGTTGTTGGTTGTTAGTTGTTGGTTGGTGGTTGTTGTTTGAATTATAACATATTTTAAATTTATGGTATAATAAAGCAAGATTTATGAATATATTTTACAAGGACAAAAATCTAAAAACTAAAATCCATAATCTAAAAACTAATAAGGGTCAAGCCCCCCCACCAATTCTAAATCGGATAAAATTCTACTTACAGAGCCGCCTTCCGAGATTGTTTGTTTTTAAAAAAAATGTTCTCTCGCCGAAATTGGTGGGGGGGCAAGCGTTATTAATCGTTTCCGCGTTTGTGGGAATTGTTTTAATTTTTGGTTTTATCACGGTTTCAAATACCACCCAATTCAATAGAACCATCAATATTATTGATGAAAGGGCAATGGCCAAGCAAGCGGCAGAGGCCGGACTTGCTAAATCTATTTGGTGCCTAAACCAGGCGACTGGCGACAATTGCGGCGGAACTCACGGATCTTCCTACGCCGGCGAGTCGGATGTTTTTATCGGCAACGCTTCTTTTAGCACAAGTATTACCGATAAAGATTCCAACACCAAAACTATCACTTCAACCGGCTTTTTTCCAAACTCCACCTCCACGCGCTACCAAATTGTTATAAAACAGGAAGCGGGAATAGACACGGATAATGTGAGTTTTCGTTTTGCCATGCAAAGCGGCGCGGGAGGTATTATAATGTCAAATCAAGCGGCTATTCACGGCAATGTCTATTCAAACGGAAATATCGCGGGAGCAAACAGCGCGACAATTAACGGCGATGTTTATGTTGCGGGCGGCGTATCTCCAACCGCTTCGGTAGAATGGACGACTAAAAACAATGATTATATTTTCGGCAAAGAAGCAACCTCTGCCGACATTGGCCAAAGTTTTACCGTTACCAGCGCCGCCAGATTAAACAAAGTTTCACTTTATATTAAAAAGGTTGGCAATCCTTCAAATGCGACCATAAAAATTCAAACCAATTCAAACGGAGAACCTTCGGGAACAACTATCGGTCAGGGAACTCTTTCGGCGGCGCTTGTTACAGGAACAATAACCTGGATTGATTTCACTTTAAACAGTCCGCCAAGTTTAAACGCAAATCAAACATACTGGTTAGTTTTAGACACGCCCGGCGTCTCGGTAAGCAACTATTGGATTATTGGCCAAGACACAAACAATGGTTATCCGTCTTATGTTGGGAAAAGATATCGGAGTTCAAATCCCAGCGGCTGGTATGACGCCGGCGGCGACTTTAATTTTAAAATTTGGACCGGCGGCGAAGACACTTATGTCGCAGGAATGACAATCAACGGCAATGCTCACGCGCATAAAATTGACAGTTCGGAAATAATAAAAAACGTTTATGGCAAGATTCTAAACAATTCTACGGTCGGCCAAGATGCCTATATAGACGAAATATATAATTCCACGGTGACCGGCTTGACATATCTTGGGCAAGGTCCGAACGACCCGCCGTCGGAAAATATGCCCATATCCGACGCGTTAATTAACGAATGGAAATCAGTGGCAAGCGGCGGAGAAATCATCAATGGCGACTACACTTCTTCCGGCGGGCCCGAACGAATTATGGGTCCTGCGAAAATCACAGGCAATCTTATTTTAAGCGTTGATGCTGTTATCCGCATAACTGGAACAATTTATGTTCAGGGTGATTTATCAATGTCTAACGGGGCAAAAATATATCTTGATTCTATATATGGCACAGCAAGCGGGGTGATAGTGGTTGATGGAAAAATAACAACAACTAACACGGTCGCTCTTAATGGTTCTGGCGCGACGGGGAGTGTTTTAATGATTGTTACAGCCAATACTGCCAACGACGCGGTAAATATATCTAACAGCGCCAATGCCGGCGTATTCTACGCCCCTTACGGCGGCGCAATTTTAACCAACAAAACATCCATAAAAGAACTCACGGCGAAGCAAATCAATATGAGCAACACGGCAGAAATTCGGTATGAGCAGGGTCTAATAAATACTAATTTTTCTTCCGGACCGGGCGGGGCGTGGGGATTAAAGACAGGAACGTGGCGCATTTTCAAATAGATTTTTCCCAAAAATCTATTTGAAAATTCGAAGCACGAAGCACGAAATTCGAAACAATGTTTAAAATTTAAATTTTCTCAGCCCAAGGCTGACCCGCCTCGGGCGGGAAATTCCAAAACGTTTTGAACATTTGTATTTTGGTCATTTGAATTTGTTTCGGATTTCGAAATTCGAATTTCGGATTTAAAAAAACCGTCTTTGTATGACGGCTCTTTTTTATTTATACGAAACTTTTGAAATTAAAGTAATTTCTTGCGCAAAAATGCCGGTATTTCCAATTCGTCGTCCGCCCTGCTTACCGGCGCTTCTTCTTTATTGGAAGGAGATTTTGAGAAAAAAGTTTTTATGTTCTTCTGTTTTTCTGTTTTTGAGTTTTGCTCATCCTTGCCTTGAGATTTAATAAAAGTTGACGGGGTATAAAAACCGCCGCCTTGATATTTTGAAACGGGATTTGCCGCGCCGTCGAAACCAGTGGCAACAACCGTAATTTTAAGTTCATCTTTAAGATTATCGTCAATAACCGTGCCAAAAATGATTCTCGCGCCCGGGTCGGCTTTGTTGGTAATAATCTGCGCCGCTTCGCTTACTTCATGCATGCCCAATTTAGAACTGCCGGAAACAATGAATAAAATACCTTTGGCGCCGTCAATGGAAACTTCAAGGAGGGGCGAATTAATGGCTTGTTTTGCCGCTTCCACCGCCCTGTTTTCGCCCGTTGCCCTGCCAATGCCCATTAAAGCCGAACCAGCGTCTTTCATCACCGCCTTAACATCAGCAAAGTCAACGTTAATAAGGCCCGGGATAGTGATTATCTCGGAAATTCCCTGGACCGCTTGGCGCAAAATATCATCAACTATTTTAAATGAATCAAGCAAGCTCGCCTTTTTATCAACAATTTGCAAAATCCTGTCGTTGGGGATAGTGATTACAGTATCAACGTTTTCAGAGAGGAGTTCCAACCCGCGTTCAGCAATTTCGCGGCGCATAGCCCCTTCCCAAGAAAACGGCTTGGTAACAATCGCCACCGTCAAAGCGCCTTGGTCTCTGGCAATTTCCGCCACGAGAGGAATTGCTCCAGTTCCAGTTCCACCGCCCATCCCGCAGGTAACGAAAACCATATCCGCGCCTTTTACCGCCTCTTTAATTTCTTCTTGATTTTCCTCCGCCGCCCTCAAGCCAACTTCCGGGTCCATCCCCGCGCCCAAGCCTCGTGTTACATTTTTGCCGATATGAATTTTTTTGCTGGCGTTAGAAAAATTGAGCGCTTGGACATCCGTGTTAAGCGATATAAATTCAACACCGCGCATCTTGCTTTCAACCATGCGTTGCACCGCGGCGCATCCCGAGCCGCCGACGCCGACAACCTTAATCTTCGCGGCTGTTTCAATTTTTGGTCGTACCTCTGGCACATGTTTGGTTACAAATTACAAATTTTTACAAATATACAAATTCGAAAAAGATTTATTTGTATATATGTATTTATTCGTAATTAGTAACCGAGTTAACCTTCTATATACAGCATAAATGATATCAAAATAACTGTCAAATTGGGGCTGTGGATAAATAACAATAATTGAACACTTATAGTGTTCAATTAAAATCGGCGCTCAAATAAAAAAGCCCGCTTTGCTGTTTGCGGGCTTGAAACACTATTTAACAAACAACGGCAACTGCTACGATGTTTTTTCTTCGGATGCTTCTTGCCACTTAGTATTGCCTCCTCGGCCTCCGAGACATTTAACATATTTCGGTGATAAAACGCCCAGCGTCTGGGAAACTCCGTTGACGTTTAAATTTGTCTTTTCCGCGATTTGTTTTGTGGTAGCGATTCCGCCCAATTCATTTAAAGCCGCCAGAATAATTTTTTGGCGCCTTTTCAACTTACGTCGCATTATTAATCCTCCTTGATTTTTAAAGACCCTCAAATTATCTTTCTGTCCCCATTCTACCCCATCCCTCCCCAAAAATCAAGCCAAAAACAAAAAATAGAGGCCACCCGCCTCCATCTGTGGAACCTGCCCCGTGGCCCCCGCCGTAGCAGGGAATTAAAAATCCCCCTCCGACTCCCCCTTTTATAAAGGGGGAAATAAAGGGGGATTTATCAGTGTAATCCGCAATTTAAAATCTGTGGAATCTGTAAAAAATATCTGTGGTTTTAATCAAAAAACGACTTGAAAAATTTTTTTATTTTGGAAGCCGCGCCGCCACCACGAGTGATTCGTTTTAAAAGATGGCTGATTTGAGAATTCTCTTCCACTCCTCCGGCAGCTGCCGCGCCCCACAAAACCAAGCCAATGGCAGTGGTAAAACTTAAATCGTTAATTTTGTCGGTGGTACCCGAAATCCCCGTTGAATAACCCAAAGACGCTGGTAAACGTAATTTTCTTTTGGCCACCTCAACAAGGCCTGGTAATTTGGCGCCGCCGCCGGTTAAAACCGCTCCGCCCGGAAGCAAGCCGCTTCGGCCAATTTTCTTAAGTTCAGCATCAACTTTTTCCAAAATCTCTTCAACTCTTGCCTCAATAATCTCTGAAACGTATTTTCGTGAAACCATCTCATCGTCCAAGGCGCCGCAATCGCGCAAATTGAATTCATCCTTTTTGCCCACGCCTTTAATATTCGCTGTGCCGAAATCAATTTTTACTTGTTCGGCAATATCAATTGACGTTCTGAGCCCAATGGCAATGTCGGCCGTAATGTGTTCGCTGCCAACCGGCAAAACCGAGGTGTGAACCACATCCCCTTCTTCAAAAACCACTACGCTGGTGGTGGAAGCGCCGATATTTACTAAGACCACGCCAACTTCTTTTTGTTTGGCCGTTAAAACCGCTTCGGCTGTGGCTAAAATGGAAAAAACCAAATATTCTATTTCGAGACGGGCGCGAGAAATGCTTTTGGCTAAATTTCTTATTTGCGAAGAAACTCCCTGAATTATTTCGGCGTCCACTTCGAGGCGAATGGCGTTCATACTAACAGGATCTTTAATTCCGCTCTGGCCATCAACAATAAAAGTTTTAGGAATAACGTGAAGAATCTCGTAATTTGACGGCGTGGCAATGGTTCTCGCCGCCTCAAGCACCCGCTCAACGTCATTTACAGTAATTTCCCCGTCGGATTTGGCAACTCCGATAACTCCATGCGTTGGATGCGAAATAATGTGGCTTCCGGAAATGCCGACCCAAACGCGCTCTATGGGCATGCCCAAAATTCGCTCTGTTCTGTCAACGCAAGAGCTAATGGAAGAAACCACGTCGTCAATACTTCCGATAATGCCGCGATGCATCCCCTCAGACGGCGTGGAAACAGCGGCTAAAATGTTTATTTTCTTTTCGCCTTTTTCGGTAAACGACAAACTGCCTACGGCGATTCTCACCGCAGTTCCCCCCACGTCAAGGCCGACAATTAATTCTTTTTCTTTCATAGATTAAACTACGAAATTTTGTATTACCCTCCCCCACCTCTCCTCCCCCTCCCATCGGGAGGGGGAGGATTTCCGCCAGAGGCGGATCCGCCTCTGGCGGAAAGGAGGGGGTGGGAAAATTAAGAAATAAAAAATTAATTTTTATAGATACTTACTTGAGTACTTACCCGGGTACTTACTTTAAATTTTGATTAGTTCAACACAACGCACTTCGGACAATTTACCTCGCGCCACAAATCTAATTCACTTCTTGAATCATTATTTAATACATAGCTCAACTTCTCTTCGTCCCATTTATAAAATTGTAGATGTTTGCGCCCCCACTTTTCAGGATAAAACCCAAATACCATCTCTTCTCTGTTATCACTATCTAAATCCTGAAAATACGCCTCACCGCCCATCTCGTCTCTTGAAAATAAGGTAATAAAATTTCCATCATCCCATTCGTATAAATAAAATTGCCCCCAGCCGCCACTTCCAGAATAACCGAATAATACGGCTATATCCATCTTTCCATTTCTATTAATATCCCCCGTCTTGAACCATCGCAACTCTAACCCATCATCGGGTAATTCCAAAAAGGAACCGTCCTTTTTAATTAAAAGTATTTTTGTGACACCGGATGTGAAATATTTAGACACATTACTTATAACCGCCAATTTTTCTTCTCTGCCGTCTTTGTCAATATCAACTTTCTCTTCAGTTAAAATATCAAAATTTTTATATTCGGACGGTATAGGAAACGATTCCCTCCTCAAGAAAAGCAAAGTAGATGCAGTCAAACACATAATACCAATTACCAACAATGAAAAAAGTAATATTTTACCTTTATTTGTAAAATCATTTTTGCAATTTTCCCAAAATTCAAATACATCCTTAATAAACTCTTGCGTATGAATGGGTTGTTCACTCATTACAAACGATTTTTCTGCTTCAACCCTATCCATTCCTCTGTTCCATGCCGCCAAACATTTCTCCCAAAGTTCATCTTTTCCTTGATATTTTTCTTTAACTATTTGAAAATAAAAAATTCCCGCTTCAATATTTTGATTTATGTCAAAACGATCCGAAAAATTTTTCCCGAACTTTTCATTTACATGCGCAACAGCGATTTCTTTTAACTGGAATATCCCTTGGGCATCCACATCTGAAACCGCATAGGGAAAAAATTTAGATTCACGCCAAGCGACAGCCGACATTAAACACTTGTCTTCTTTTAATCCTTCTGATTTTTGAATGATCAATTTTTTTATTGATTCTTCATCCTCTCCCCTTATTTCCAACGCCTCTGAATAAATGAAACCCTCGTTATTCTGATATTCAACCTTGTGCCATCTATTAGAATTTCCCAAATCGCCTTTCTCGTTCACTTCTGGTTTTTCTCCTTTTACGGCTTTCTCTAAAATTATTACCTCCTCATCCTTTTTAACATCTTTTATTCTCCCAAAGGTCTGACTCGGCCCCTCTCTTAAAACTGTCTGTTGCCAAACAACTTTTGCTTTTGTTCTTATGTCTCCTAACTCCAATTTCACTGTATACAAAGTCGGCATCCTGTCAGCCCAAAACTCGATATAATGTAATCCGCTCTTAAAATTAATATCAAAACTGTCAATCTGGGTTTTGCCCTCTTTAAAAAGTGAACCCACCCAAAACCAGAGCGCGCGAAAAATATTTCTTAAATTTCTTTTCACTTCATCGTCAATAATTATTTTTACATCATCGGAGTCAAAACGTCTTCTTTCAGTTTTCATTTCGGTCTGAACTTGTTTTAACGGCAAATCAACCAAAACAAAAGTAATCCAAGGTCTTCTGTCGCCATCTTCTGCTTGTTCTTCCAAATTGAATATTATGTTGGAAGTATTCTCAATAAATTCAATTTTTGGTTCTTCCTCTATAGTCGCGCCTTGATACGGAACAAACCTAATTATATGTTCGCCTCTGTTCAGCCGTAATATAAATATTACTGTCTTTTTTAAACCCTTTAGTTTGGTGCCGTTCCACGCTGATGGAACATCTTGATATTGTACTTTATCTTTTGGCGGTACTTCTCTAAATTTTTTGTCATCTATCTCAACTCTTAAATCCTCACCGCCTTTAACGCCTGTCTGTTCGCCCGATTTGCAGCGAGCTGAAATGGAAATAGAAAATAATCCTGTTTTAGAAACTTGAAAGTTGTGTTTGTGTTCTTCTTTAATAACTTGCATAAAAACTTATATAGTATTTTACTCTAAATACTCATTCAGAATTTCTAAAACGCCCAATTCTTCCGCCCACTGTTTTAGATATTTCGTGTCCAATTTTTTACCAGAAACTTTTAAAATTGACTCAGCATCTTCCAAGTGACGGCTGGATGCGGTTTTTTGATACCACACCAATTTGCTTAAAATTAAATCTTCGGGAGAGGTAAAATAAACTTCTTGGCCTAAAATTTTCTTCGCTACTCGCCTTTTTAACCGAAATAAATCAAAGGAGTCTTTCTTTTTCAACATCCAAAAATCAACTTTAACTCCCGTCTCGCCGTCAACAAAATTAAATTCACCGTCGGTTAATAATGCATCCTTTATGACATCTTTATCAACTTATCCCCTTTTGCCGAATTCTTTCAATGCTTTTTCCAAACTATTAACATTCTCTGGTTTGAGTTCAACTATTATATCAATATCGGCCGTAAATCTCGGCCTTCCCCACATCGCAACCGCCATACCACCGGTTACTAAATAAGAAATTTCCAATCTTTCAAGGATTTTTGCGATATTTACTAAAAGATGTCTGGCGTCTATTGTTTGTTGCATAATTTGACTTATCTTGAGCCAAATCTTGGGCCAATTGCCAAAACTCGGAAACCAACTTAATTTTCCTGTCCGCTGACATTTTTAGAAAGATGTCGTCTTGAATATCTTGGGCTGATTTTTTATGGTGTGTCATATTTACTGGATTGCCCGATCAAGTCGGGCAATGACAGGTGGTGGATACGAAATTACGAAAATAAATTTCTTTGTTTAGTAAGCAAATCTACTGCAATATTTACCAAGTAAATCCATACGCAATTTTTGATCGGCGTTAGAGGCGCCAGTCATAGGATTTATTCCCGCCCCCATACAAGCCATATATATTACATCTAACATGACCTTGTCTAATTCTTTCTCGCCCCCGTACTGCTTTACCTCGCCTAATTCTTTCGCTCCCTCTTCATCCTCTCCTAACATAGGAAGAGTAACCATTATTTTTGCGGATGGCGCGGTTATTGCTGTCTCTTCAATTTTTGAAGGTTCTTGCAGTTCACCCATCTGGCCTTGTAAATTACTGATTTGCTGCTGGATATTTTTTGTAACCGAACTCGTCCACAAACAAACTCCTCCGCCGACGATGATGGCGGTTAGGACAACAGTGATAACAATTGCCCAAATTGTTGGGAATCGTTTTAGAATAGGTTGTTGGATATTGTTCTGGTTCATATCTTTGTATTACCCTCCCCCACCTCTCCTCCCCCTCCCAGCGGGAGGGGGAGGATTAAGGAGGGGGTGGAAAATTAAAAAATAAGAAATTAATATTTTATATAGGTACTTACTTAGGTACTTACATGGGTACTTACTTTATTTAGATTTAAGATTTAAGTTAGCCGCCACCAGGCGCAAATTTTTGCCTAAGTAAATCGATTTCTCTGCTATCAATATCATATTTAAAATCTTTCTCCCAGCTTCCCGAATAACCACAACCACCCTGAATTGTTGAAAACACAATCTCCGAACCCGATAACCATTTTAATGATTTGATATAAGTTGCCGTGTATTCTTTATCACTGAATCCGTTTACCGCTCGATTCCCCAAAGTATCTAAATCTATGATATCAATAAAACTACCCCCGGAACAAACAGTAGAATGGAAATAAGATACCACCGCTATCCTGGATTTATCAGGCGATAAATACATATCCGGAGATATACCAGTAATGTCATATTTGATATTCAACAAATCGTTCTTTTTAACATCAAATTTATAAAGCGCCCACGTGCAATTCTGAGCACCGCAAGTATAAGTGTTCGCAACCAAAAAATAAAAAACATTTCCAGGAGATTCTACAACGTCACCCCCATGAATCGTAAACCACTCTTGTTTATAAATATCTTCCGGAATTTGAAAAATTTTATTTAGGCCCAATCTTTCGACCGAAATCTTTTTAACTATTTTCCCTTGGGAATTTAAAAAAATTATTTGATCTGTTTCCTCCTCCCAAATTATATTAGGAAAATGAGAAATTTGCGACATCGTGTGTTCTGCTTTAGAAACCGCTGATTCAAAAAAATCTGTTTGGTTTAATTTATTTAAACCCCATATTCCTGTAATGCCAAATAAGGTAATAAATATTACGCCGAAAAGGATATATTTCCATTTTTTCTCTTTGCTGTTCACTGTGACGCATTTCACCAATCTTTGAGTTTGTTCATCGTATAATTCTAAATTGAGGGATTCTTCAATAGAGACATCGTATGGTCCTGTATTATAAGCTGCGATTGATTTTTTTAATCTGTCTTTATCATTTTTGTATCTCTCGTCATAAAGCCATTTAAAATATTTAATCCCTGCTCGAATATTTTGTTCTATATTAAATGGATCACCTACAGGACTATAAAAAGGTTGTCCAGAATCATTTAAATCCACAATTAACCTTTCGGTTAATTGAAATACTCCCTTTGCCGCTGTTTCAAATCCTTCCTTGTCCTTTTCATTAGAAGGGCGAGAACAAGCGTATGGTTTATATCTTGATTCGCAACCCGCCAAAGCTAAAACTAAATTTTCATCAATACCTAATTCATTTGCTTTTTGTTTAATTTTTTCGATTACAATTTTACGTTCTTGCCCCTCAATTTCCACAAAAGACGATAAAATATAACCTGTCTGATTTTTGTATTTTACTTTATGCCAAATACAAGATTTAAATAATATCCACTCACCAATAACCCTTTCTTCCAAAATCTCTATTTCCTCGCCATCCTTTAGTTTGTCTAAAATTTTTGTATTTTCATCCGTATTGGGATTATCTCTAAAATTTACAAAATTAGTTTCTTCAATATCTTGACACAGAACGATTCTCCCTCGCAGCGGCGGAATAACTAATTCCACTTTATGCAACACAGGGATCTTGTCCGCCCAGAATTCAATATAATGTAATCCTGAATCTAAATTTGTGTTAATGGTTTTTGTCTGTGTTTCTTTTTGAAAAAATTTTTTAAAAATCGAACCTGACCACAACCAATATCTGTGAAACAAGGAGAACTTATTTTTTTGAATTTCATTATCTATAATCAATTTTACATCATCGCTGTCTCTCCACCTCCCCTTAACCGTTACTTTAGCGATTAAAGATTTTAAAGGCAAATCAACAAGAGCGAAAGTAATCCAAGGACGGCAATCGCCATCTTCGGCTTGTTCTTCTAAGTTGAACACCATCTTATTGGGATTTTCAATGAACTTAATTTTTGGTTCCTCCTCTATAACCGCGCCTTGCTCTGGAATAAATTTAAGATTATGTTCACCTTTATTCAGCCACAATATGAATATTATTGTCTTTTTTAAACCTTTGAGTTTAGCGCCGTTCCAGGCCGAAGGAATATCTTTGTATCGCGGTTTATCTTTTGGCGGCACTTCTCTAAGTTTTTTGTCATCTATCTCAACTCTTAAATCCTCACCGCCCGCAATGCCTGTTTGTTCGCCCGATTTGCAGCGAGCTGAAATGGAAATAGAAAATAATCCTGTTTTAGAAACTTGAAAGTTGTGTTTGTATTCTTCTTTAATAACTTGCATAGAAATTTATGTGGTAGTTTATTTTAATTGCCCATTCAAAATTTCCGAAACTCCCAATTTCTCAAACCATTCCTCCTTGCTGCCGGCTAAATCTCGCGCTAACTGCCAAAACTTTGACCACAATTCAATTTTTTTATCTGCGGACATTTTTCTAAAAATATCGTCTTGAATGTCTTGGGCTGATTTTTTATTTGTAGAAGCGGATAAACGCTGATTGGGTACGCGGATAAACGCTGATTTTTTATAATTTACCACATGTACTGGATTGCCCGATTAAATCGGGCAATGACAAGTGGTGGATACGAAATTACAAAAATAAATTTCTTATATAAGGCGCGAAAATCATCAAACCAATTATAACAGATGATAATGAAGCGAGCAAAACCGCGGCTGCCATCATATCCTTGATCGCTTCAACAAAAATGTTGATTCTCGGCTTCATCGCGTCAACAATTCGTTCTAAAATACTATTTAAAACTTCTAAGACCAGAACTGCTGTTGAAATTAAAATTAAAACCAGCAATTCCCAAATTTTGATTTGAAAAAAAATTGCCAAAATAAAAACAACAAGCGCCGCGAAAATCTGGACACGGAAACTTTGTTCCTCGCGCCAAACAACAACAAAACCCTTAAGGGCGTAATTTAAACTTTTAAAAAATTGAGAAAGCCTGAACATGATTTCCCGTCATTGCTCAATTGTTATATTGTCTCCCTTCGGGAGATCCCCCGTAGGGGGACTTCATTGCTGACCCCCTCCCTACCCTCCCCCTCCTCGGAGGAGGGGGAGGAGAGGTGTCTCCCTGCGGGAGATCTCCCGAAGGGAGAGGGGAGAACAATGAAATCCCTAAGCTCCGATGAAATCGGAGCCGGGACCCCGGCCGAAGGCCTAGGGGCAATGAAACAATGAAACAATGAATTAACACTCTAATAATTCATTCTGAATTTTTATCATTTTATTATAATCATCTTTCGTCTTATGTCCGTATCCCGCCAAGTGGAGTAAGCCGTGAACAAACAATCGCAAAATGACTTTTTGTATTGGCTCTTTAAACTCTCCGGCCTGCCTTTTTGCTTCGGGGTAGGAAATTACAATTTCTCCGCCCATTTGCGGGGGATCATCGCCTTTGGCGAGACCCCGCCGGAGACGGTGGCAAGCCCCCGCGCTACACTTTGACGCGCAACAAGTTGCGCTACTCCCACACTCATCATCAGTGTAATCGGTGTTAAAAATCAGCGGGCTCATCTCAAACGACAACACGTCGGTTACTTTGTCGCGAAATCTGTATTTTTTATTCAATTCCCGAATTGTTTTGTCATCAACTATCGCCAGCGATATTTTAAAATTTCTTAACTTTAACAATCTCTCCGCTTTTTTAAAAACCCGCCCTAATTCCTTTTCGGGAATTTTATAGTCTTTTTTGAATTTATAGATTTCTAAGTCGGTCATGGTCTTAACCCCCTCTTCCGCCCAAGGCGGATCCGCCTCTGGCGGAAACTCCCCTATTTCGCCTTGAACGAAACAGGGGGAAAAAATTTGGGTTGTTTTGAATTTTGTCCCTTTGCGGGGAATCTCCCGAAGGGAGAAAAATTTTGATTTTGAAAATTGTTTGGAAATTGGTAATTGGTAATTGGAAATTGGAAATTACAGCTTTAAGATTATCACCTGATAATCTTAAAGCTGTTTAGCATCATCTCAAACGTGCGGTAAAAGGAAGCGCTAACTCGGCTGCCGATATTATAAGAAATTACATAAATTTCGCCGTCTGACGAAAAATAAGCGTTTAAGCGGTCGGGGCTTTTAATGCCGTCCAAATTGCTTTTGGTAACAAAAGTTTCAAGATTTCCTACGGTAACGCCCGGCGATTGCTCTAAATACCAATTTACTATCGGGAGATGTTGATTGTTTTCTTCAAGAAGAACTTGAACAAATTCCCCTGTTGGCGAAATAAACATCGCGTGCCCTTCGTCCTCACTTACCACCTCAACCTGCCAAGGCGAGGGATAATAAATGTCAAAATTTTTGGCTGTATTTTTGTAAATTTTTACCGAACCGGTGTCTAAAAGACGCACCGGAGTTTTTCCGACCGGATTGTACAAATGAAAAACCTCATGGCCGTCTAAAAAGCCATCACTGTCGGAGTCGGGTTTAGAAAAATCTGTGCCGTAAGTTAATTCTTCGTCGTCGGTAAGCCCGTCGCCATCGCTATCCAAAGCGTTTTTCCAAAAAAGCAAAGTTTCTTCTTCAACAATTTCAGGAGTGGATGTTGGTGTGGCCTGAGATGGTGGAATAACGGGAATTTCTGGCGCGACATTTACATTTGCCGGCGTAACCACCTTTGGTGGCGTTGCAATGGGTTTTTTAAAAATTTGGCCGCGAAAAACATAAACTGAAATGCCTCCCAAAAGAAAAATCGCTCCTATAATTCCTAAAATAATATAAAGTTTTTTGCGCTTTCTTGCCGCGCCGAAGCCTTTCGGCGGAGGCGGGGGCGTGACGAGAACTTCTTTAATTATTTCTTTAATTATAACTTTTGGCGCCTCGGGCGCCCTTACGCCCGGCTCCAAACCGAAAAATTTCTCCGGCATCGCGTAGATTGGGACGTCTTCCTTTTTAACGACTTCTTCTTTAATTGATTGTTTTGTCTCTTCTAAAATCATAGAAGCCACAAAACGCCATAACTACGCCATTTTACGCCAAAATTTATGGCGTTAATTGGCGTTGTGATAGCGTAAGTTGGCGGTTTACGGGGCGGGAACGGTAAATAATTTTCCCGGCCCCTTTGGATCATAACCATTTTTAACTTCGCTTCCGTCCGGATAACTGTCTTTGTCCGTATCCGGGTCTAAAGGATCGGTTAAATAAACTTTTACTTCCTCTTTGTCGTTTAAACCATCTCCGTCGGAATCGGGATTATTAGGATTTGTGCCCAAAACCGTTTCTTCCTCGTCTATAAGCCCGTCTCCGTCGCTGTCAACCGGCGCTTGAGGCGTCACTGCCTCTTGTTCCGGGATAACCTCTTCCTCAACCGGCGGAACAACTGTTTGTTCCTCCGCTGCCGGGGTGGTGGTTTTAACTTCCGCGGGCTTGGCGGAATTATTCCTAATTAAAACATAACCCAAAATTCCGCCACTTGCCACTATTACAACGGCGAACGCGATAAAAAATTTTTTCCAAAATTTTCTTGGCCCGGCAATCTCGGGAACCGAGAGCGGTTGAGGCAAGGCCATTTCCGTTTCCGCGGAAAATTTTGCGCCAACTTGGAGCGGAGCCGGCCTTTCAACCGGCAAACTTGGCGGCGGAGTCCCTTTGTCAGTACCCGCCAAAATATCTTCCGGTTCTTTTTTGATGTCTTCAAACATACCCAGTTATAGAAGCCATTAAACGCCATAACTACGCCATTATACGCCAGTAACCCCCTCCCTTACCCTCCCCCTTTGGAAGGGGGAGGGATGGGGTGGGGGATGACCCTAAGCCCGAAAGGGCCGGGATCCCGGTCGCCTCTGGCGACTTAGGGATTTTCTGCGTTTCTACGTAATTATCTGCATTATTCTGCTTCTATCGAACATTGTTAGGACTTACGCACTTTGACCAGCTCCGAACGTTTTCCCCCTTTCGTAAAGGGGGAATAAGGGGGATTTTTAAAATTTAAATCCCTCTCTAACTCTCCCTTTACAAAGGGAGAAAACCAAACGCGTAAATCCTAATTGTGTTAAAATTTTAAAATTTTATAATTTGCGGATATGGATTCCCCGATTAAATCGGGGAATGACAGAGGAGGGCGGGAATGACAAATGAGCAGGTCCTAAAATTAATTTATTTTATGGACTAAACAACCATCTGCAATCGTAACGACAAGCCGTTAAACAGTCCCAATCTTCACACGGCTCGCAAGAACCATCTGACCGACACTCCATATACAGCTCGCATTGTTCATACGACGTTTGTAATCTCTCATCCCCGCAAAAACCGCCTGTTCTTGTTACCAATTGGCAACTGTTATTGCAATAAACGCAATTGCCTCCGTACAATGGATTGCAATGCGTTCCATTAGCCGCGCCCACATCGCACATTTCAGAGCCCCCGCGGACAATTCCGTCGCCGCAACGGGCAATTTTACAATCATTAGCGCAACCATCGGTATTTGTCTTGTTATTATCATCGCATTCTTCAATGCCTTCTTTAATGCCGTTGCCGCAAGTGCCGGGGTATGCGCAGACACCCCAATCTCCAAATTTACACGGGCTATTTACTAATTCATATCCGCAATACCACAAGTAGCTTTCTTGCCGGCCTAACACGCAACCCTCCAAACAATACGAACTTCCGCAAGTTGGATTTTTAGGCAAACTCGAAACATTTTCGCAACCCCCTCCTCTGCCACACCACTCCGTAATTACTACCCAACTTTGCGTCTGCACAAGCCTGTTACCACCGCAAGTTTTAGTTTTAACTTGCCCCACCGCGCAATTTTCGGATGAAGATGCTGTATTTCCATCGCATTCCTCCATGCCATTTACAACATTATCGCCGCAGGCCAAACCGCCTAACTTACAATCCGAAGAGCACCCGCTGTCGTACTGGCCGTTTAACGAACTTCTATCGCACTGTTCATAAGGCAAATTCGGCGTACCGCGCGGTTTTAGTGATACATCAGGATTGCCGTCGCCGCAATAAGGGCCGATTCCCTCGCAAGTGGCGCCGCATTTGCCGTACCTGCCGTTAAGCGAACCGTCATCGCACGCTTCTTGCGGCGCTTGAACTACTCCATCACCGCATCTGCCTACTTGACAGTCGCTTTCACTAACGGCCCTCCACACACAAGCGCCGTCGCCACTCACATTAGCATTACAACTTTGTGTGGCGAATCCGTTTTTTACATTCGGCTCCGCACCTAAAGTGCACGGCACAGTTCTTGTTTGCCCGGGTTCGCAAACTTCTCCGCTCCCAACTATTCCATCGCCGCAAACTCCAACTGCCGCGCTTTTAGGTGTGTTGTCGCAGGTATTTTTAAGATTATTTAACAGTGAATAACTGTCAGAAGAATAAATTTTTGTTACAGGTTCGTCAAAACTGCCGCTATCCGGCTTCCAAATTTTAGGCAGAAGGAACGTGGCTCTTCGCAACAACTCATAATATTCCAAATCAAAACTTAAACTGTAAGTTCTGCCATCGGGCCGCGAGGCGTAAGAATAAAGCTTTGAGCCCGTGGGGCAATAAAAAGTATTATTAGTTGAATCAAAATAGGTTTCTGGATTAAAAGCGGTAATAATTGAACCACTTCTTGATGGCGGCAAGGCGGAAAAAATGTTTAAGGGATCAACTGGCACAGCCCAGCCAAGCGCGTTGCCAAGCCCGCTTTGCCACGAAGGCCATTTTGAATAGCTGGTATTTGGCATAAAAGTGCCGCCTTCCAAATTGGGATATTTTTTAAGGCAAGTTTCGCCTGTCGGACAATCGGAGTTTGAAAGGCACGACCTCGCGGTTATTGAACAAGTGGCGTGCGTTGCGCCGTAATTCCGCAAATTTTCTTCTATTTTTCTTATTTGGCCCAAACGTTTTAAGTCGCGTTTGATAAACGATTTTACCGCTTGGCAATAAATTATTCCTGAACAACTATTTGGTCCCGAAGCGCATTGTTTTTGGCAATCAATTGTTGTGGAACATGGAATTGGCAAACTGTCTTCTTTCGTAAAAATACTTGCCCCGACAGCGCAAACATTATTGTTTGTTAAATTTATTAAAAACCCGATGTTTGAAGAAATTCTCTTCCAAATTTCCTGCGCGTATGGCGAAGCGTTTTGATTATATGAAAAAATGTAAACATTGCTCCAAATGTCGCTGCTTGTGGCGCTTGTGGCGTTGGCGGCGTTGGCGGCGTTAATATAGATTGTTCTCCCCTCTTCCAGCGCCTCAAAACCGTTAACTGTAATTTCTTTTGGTGAACCGCCGAATCCTTGTTTTTCATACCAATCGTCAATAGCGTAATGCTCTTGATTTTTCATTATTCTAATGCCCAAAGCATCGCCCTTGTGGCAATTGGGCGTGTCTTCCGCGCAATTTATCGGAATAATGTATTCTTGCAAAATGTCAAGCGTTGGCGGCGTTGGAACCGGCACTATGCTCTTGGTCGGATCGCTCGGACCGACGGTCGGCAAATCGTCAATTATAGAATGCGCCTCGCCAAAATCTCGGCAAAGAGAAAATTTAAAATTATATTTTTCATCTTTCCACGGCTGCCAACTGCGGTCAGGATTTCGCGCCGGCCACGGATTATCGCAAATTAAAACTGTGATGGGGGCAGAGGCGCTTTTTGTTGACGAAGCCGTTGACGGCGTATTTATTGTATCTTCGATGATGGTGGCAACGGCGGTAATTGTTGTTTCGCCTCCTTTGGCTGCCCCCGAAGTTGATAAAGACGTTTGCAAATTTTGACTATTTGAAACTTTTGCCTCGCCGCCCTCAAAATCAATAACATCTTCGTCAGCGATTAGCCAACCCCACTCCCACGAATACCCTGTGGTTGGCGTTATTACTTGAGGCGGGACAGTGTTGCTATTCGCAACCGCTTCGATTGGATGCGGGTCAAGGTCAAAGACAAACATTTCCGGTGGAATTATTCTCACCCATCCTCCGCTCAAAGAGCAAATCTCTCCTTTGACAAAAAAACTCCATTCAACATTATTTTTCATCGCCACGCCGTCTTTGCTTTTTACGCCTGAAAAAATTTTAACTTGATAAGTTTGATTTGCCAAAAGCGCCGTTTTTAATCTTAATGAAACTTTGGTTTTTTTATCCGCGCCAATTTCAACTTTCCCAAAAACAAGACCGGAAATTGTAGAAGTAGTAACATCTATAGGCATATTCCCGCCGCCTGTTTTATAAATCAAAACTTTTCCGGCGAAACTTGACTCGTCCATTTCTTGATTGAACACGGCTTCTATCGCCGCGTTGCGGCAGACAGATGTTGAATCGTCAACCGGAATCATTGACTCAACTTTCGGCGCGAGATAGCAGCATTTTTCATTTCCGCATCCTAATTCTATATTCGGGAATGGGGAGACACACATCTCGTCATTTTCACAAATGCACTCCACTGTAACACTTGATTCGCCCTGCTTACTTTGCGCTTCAGCGGAAACCTTGCTTTCGCCGGAGTTTCTGGCCACCACATATTGGAACGGGTCAACTTTCAAATCCGAAGGCGTAAACTCGCATTCCTCGCCTTTTGATTTAATTCCGTCGCCGCAAATTGAATCGTATTTTATGTTTGAACCCTCATTTAAACATCTTGCAGAACATCCGTCGCCCGACTCATTATTCCTATCGTCGCAATCTTCTTTTGCTTCTGGTATTCCGTTTCCGCAACAATTTAAATCGGTTCTGCGCGCGCAAAAAACCGTTCCTTCGTTAAGACAATTTGCCGAACAGCCGTCGCCGTTATTTTTATTCCCGTCATCGCAATCTTCGCCGTCTTCTATTGTGCTATTGCCGCAAACCGGATACGGCCCGGTTAAACTTCCTTCGTTAAGGCAATCCGCGCTGCAGCCGTCGCCCGAAGAAGTGTTGCCGTCGTCGCAATCCTCGCCGTCGCCCAAATCGCCATTACCGCATATTGAACCGCCCAAAGACGAACCCTTATTCAAACATATATTTGAGCAGCCGGGATTTACTGAATCGCCGGCCAGTTTGTCGCAATCTTCACCCTTACCCCTATTTCCATCGCCGCAAGTTGAACCACCCTTAACAGAACCCTCATTTAAACATTTTTCCGAGCAACCGTCGTCGTTAGTGATATTTCCATCATCGCAATCTTCGCCGTTTTCAACGCGGCCATTTCCGCAAACAGAAACCCCGCCAGGCGTTCCGGTATTCAAACAATTTGCCGAACAATTTTTAACCAAAACGTCATGAGGCAAAACATTTAAAAGTCCGCCGTCTGCCGCGTAATATAAAGAAACAACGTCGGATTTTTCTGAAGTCCATTGCCAAGCGTAATCTTCGGCTGTAAGACGCTGGCCTTGCGGATTGCAATCATCCGGCGCTCCCACCGCCTCGGATTCAAGAGGTTTTGTTTCGCCTATATATTTTAATGTAAGAGCGGGGGGTTTGACTGTGACAGAATCAATTTCGCACGGTTCGGACGAATCCCGCGTTTTAAAAGTCCAAGAATAATTCGCGCCGTAATTGGCGCCGGCAAGTTCCGCTCCGCTTGTTGATTTTATCCCGAACTGTCCGCCGTCAACAATAACGCGATAGTAAGTTGATGCTTCTAAAGTTGGATGATTTATTTTTATAGTTTTCAACAATTTATGTGATAACTCATCAAACGATTCATTAAATAAAGCGGAAATGCTTAATTCTCCTATTAAATTGCGGCAAGATTCATTTTCACATTTATGAAGATGAACATTTTCCGGAAGCGAACTTACGTCAATTGCAACATTAACTTCCATGCCTATTTCGGCATTAACGCAAGCAGTGTCGCAATCCGGCCAGTATTCGGTAATTCGCGGGTCAATAAAATCAATCGTCAACTCGCCGTAATCGCTGCGGTTTTCCGACAGAACAGACGCGGTAACGCGGACCGGGTGGTCAGGAATTGTTTCAGCCCGACAAGTTACTTCCTGCGCCGGATCAACCTTGTCATTTCGCTCCGTCCCGCTTGCTCCGCCGCCGGAGATATCATTTTCTGTAACTGTCGCTCTAACCGAAATGGGGCCTGCGTCTTCAAACACATCCCAATTCCAATCGTACGCGTCGCCGTTCAAAAGGATGCAAATATCGTCTTTTGATATTGCCGAAGCGTTATAATTTATAACCTGGTCTTTCTGGTCTGCCGTTTTTTCTGCCGTGTTGACAATCACATTGCCCAATTCGCAATTTTGCGCCTCGGCTCGCGTTTTAAATTCAAAACAGTAAGAAATATTGGGTTCAAGACCGTCGCGAGGGCGTAAATCCCAATCTATGCCGCAATCCTCCTTCACCGCCATATAACCTCCGCCTTCTCCGTCTCCTCTGATATAACGGCCCAAATTTACTCGGTAACGGGACGATGTGGCAAAATTTGAAACGGGAGTAAAAGTAAAACTATTGCTCGTTATGTTGAGACGGCCGTAAATATGCTCAACCTCAAGGCAAGGATTTAAAGATTTTCCCTTTTCATCAACCGTTGGACCCACGCACTTATAAACCGAAAGATTTGTATCTGTGATGGTCGTCTCATCAATATCGGTTGTAAATCTCGCTCCTATCGCCGCATTCACGCAAACACTATTTCCCCCTTGCCTGGCGTCCCAGGGCGCTGGCGATGGGGAAACGCTTTCAGCGCATTCTTCCACCACCTGCGGCACAAACGGAATAATGCCGGTGGAAAATTTCCATAAATATCCGCCTTGCCTTGGGCCGGTTACGCACTGGTCTGTGTCGGGAATGCAAACTCCATCGGCGCAACATTGCTCGCCCGTTCCGCATCCCGAAGCATTGCAATCTGAAACCGTAAAATTAAGCGAATTGCTTTCTAAGGCGCCGACCAAAACTTTAACCGGGCCTGTTTGGCTGCCCTCTGGCGAAGCAACGCTGATTTTATTATTTGTCCAATCAAATACCGAAGCATTTCTTTCGCGATAAAATTTAACTTGAGACTGCGCTGTCCCGAATCTCTCGCCGATTAAATCAACTCTGGTTCTGCCCGCCGGACCGTTATTTGGCAAAAGAGCGCAAAGCCCCGGACGCGGCGCGGTATCTGTTATGGAAAAAGCAACAGGGACGCTTTCAATGCCGTCTTGCCGCTTGATGCGAATATCATAACTTCCAAAAGCGACGGCTGTGCGATTATCGGTATAAAATTTGGGAACTTTTACTGTTACCGAATTGCTTTTCCAAAAATTGGCGCCGCACTCCTCCGGAAAATCCGTGGCGCCGTACGCTTCATCAACGGTTCTTTTATTTTTAAAAATTACCAAACCCGCTGTGCTGCCAAAATTGCTGCCAAACACAGTAATATAATCTTCTTTCGCCGCCGAAGTCGGGTCAATATAACTAATTATTGGTTTAAGGCCTGTTTCTTCCGCGTTTACTTTAAAGGAAACCGCATTGCTTTGCTGGAGGCCAGCCAAAACTCTTACGCCATATCTGCCCGCGGCCAGAGCCGGCACAATGCCGGTGATTGAGCCGTTGCCCCAAACTTGCGGATTGATGTCGCGGTCTGCCATCAATGCTTGGCTGACACCTCGCGATTCGCCAAACCCGTTGCCGGAAATAACAAAAACATCGCCTCGCACGCCGGATGATGGATTTAATCCGCAAATGCCGGGCCTGATAATTTCATTCATTGTAAAATCGGAAATAATCGGGCCATGACTGTCGTTTGTTATGTCTTCCAAAAAGTCGGCCGTAACAACTTTGATTGGGCCGTTTACCGCGCCTTCCGGAACGGAAACAATAATCTGGTTTGATTGCCAAGCCGAGGCGCAATCGGCGAGCGGCGCGACTTTGTCGTCCATTGGGTCGGATGACCCCGCAAAAACAACCTGGCCGGGCGTGGCGCCAAAATAATCGCCGGAAACAGTAACATAATTTCCCGCTTTGCCGTTTTGCGGGTCAATGCCGGAAATTATGGGCATCTCTCGGCACTGGCCGTCAATACAACTGCCGGTGGCGCAATCGCTGTCGCGAGAGCATCCCGAACCGGTGCAGGCGCCGCACTCCCCGCCGCAATCAATGCCGGTTTCGCCTGAATCCTCAATGCCGTTAAAACAATGGTATGGCAAAATATTTACAAAAATTACTTCGGAATAAGCGTTATTGGCGTCAATGTCAAAAGCTTTGGCTTTTAAGGCGTGAGTCCCCACTGTTACGCCGTTGGTACTCCAAAAACCTGTGGCAATAAGTTGCAACGGCGTTTGCCCCTCAGGTGCGGCGCCAATATCAACCAAATTATCGTCTGCGTAAAATTCAACATAAGAAACTCCGGAATCGTCGTCGGCCTGCGCCTCAAGATTTATCAGCGTATCTTGCGGCAAACGGGCGTTCTGGGCCGGATTGCGCACAAAAACCGTTGGCGCGCTCACGTCAACCAAAGAGCCGGTGTGGAAATCTCCTTCGCATTTGGGAGCAAATCCGCCGCAACTTAAACTAAGGCCGCCTCGGCTTGTTACGGCCGCTGCCACACTAACGTGATAATCCGCGTCAGCGTCAAAACATTTTCTGTCCTCATTCGGTTCGGGGCAAGAAGCGACTGGCGCAAATTCCACCACCGAACCGGCTGTGGTAAAAGTTCCTAAAATATTTTCCGCGCCTTTTGTTACTAAAATATTTCCGTCAACCGTCGCGGCGTCGATATTTTGATTAAAAACAACTCTCACGGTAACGTTTCTGATTGGCACGCTTCCCGCGGGACTGACGGTCCGCACCACAAAAACATTACTGCCAAATCCTCCACCGGACCCGCCCGGAGGAATAGTTATTCCTCCGCCTTCTTTTGTTGTTGCCTGTATCAAACTATTTAAAATAAATTGGGAAATGGCGAAAGAAGATAAAATTATAATAAGGCCGATGACGGCGTTGGTAATAAAGGATTTTGCCTGAGTAACTTTTTTCGGGTCGCCTCCGGCTGTCATCCAAATAAAACCGCCGTAAAGAATTAAACCCACCATTATTATTCCCAATAGTCCCAAAAAGATGCGGATAATTCTCGCGAGCATCACGCGGATATCTGTGCCTCCCAACGCTATCTCCGTCCCCACCTGTTCTATACCGGTATCAACTTGGGCAAAAACAAAATGACATCCGAGGAATATTCCACTCAAAATTGCTACCGCTAAAATGATTTTGCTGTATCTTTTAAACATGTTACGTTCCGCTATTTTACGCCATAACTACGCCATCCGACGCCAGTTACCCTCCCCCTACCCTCCCCCTTCCAAAGGGGGAGGGATGGGGTGGGGGATGGCGTGATTTGGCGTTGTAATGGCGTTTTAGTGGCTTCTATGTTTATGGCATTTGTTCGCACTTAGTTCTCGACGGCGTTCCGTTGCAGCAATAAGGCGCCGAATCGGTGGCCTGGCAGGTGCCGGCGGCCGAAGGCCCAACGCCCGGATAATAACAATTCTGCATCAAATCTTTAACTTGCGAATTTATGCTTGTAAAATATGCCGGGGAAACCGCGTCTGTTGCCGGAGCAAAAGGACCGTGACGCACTTCCATTTTTGTGCGCGTTGGGTTGTCAAGCGTCGGCTCGTTATCATTATTTAAATTAGCGCTCGCCGTGGAAAACCAAAATCGCAAAACCGGCTCGCTTTGCAAAGCAATGTTTGAAGTGTTTATTGCTGTCGCGCTCATTATTTTGTCAAAAATAGCAAAAACGGAATTATCCAGCGCTATGCCGCCCTCATTAATATCCGGGGAAATTGAAATAATTTTTGGCGGGCGCAAATCAATAGTGTCGTTGGTGTTAAATGAAGAACCGAAATGATCATCCGGCGGACCCGAAGCAATGCCGTCGCCCGTGCCGTCAAAAGAATTGCCCGCCAAATCAGCCACGCCGTCATACGGAATGGCGGCCGACGGCGGATTGGAAGCCAAAGTCGCCGCTTTTATCAAGGTTTTAATTTCCAAATTGGCCGGCAGGCAGAAAACATCGCCTCCGCAGGAATTTACGCCGCAAAAATCGTTAGTTATAAATTCCACGGTTTTGTATTCATTGCCGATGGAAAACGTTCCGGCAACCGGCGAACCGCCGGCTCTCATTTCAATATTATTAAAACCCGACAAAGTTGAAGTTGTTGCTAACTCGGCAATGCCTGAGGCGGAAATCGGGTCAACTCCTTCGCTAAAATTCATTTGAATAATGACATTGCGTGGATAAGTGCCGGAGCGCGGGCCGCCGCGCGGAATAATGCTTAAAAGTTTTGGCGGCGTAACATCCAAATACGTTCCGGTTTCAAACTCCCAAACATAACCCTCACTATAACTTCCGCCAAAAGCCGCCGAGCCATCGGCTTTTTTAACGCCGCCGCTGCCGCCTTTCAAACTTACCGTGTACCAAACATTTTCCGTGGGCAAACCCAAATAATCGTCGGGCGCGAAAACAAAAGTTTTTTTGTCGGCCGTGGCCGCCGCCATGGCGGTAACAAAAGGACCGCCGGTTCTTTCCGCGGTTTTAGAAATTAAAACATTGCCGGTATTTAATTTGTCGCCCGCGTCGCCAATAATTCCGTTGCCATTTGTGTCGGAAATTACGGAAGCAAGGTCAATTTGCTCTTTGAAAGTGATAATAATTCTGGTGTTGCGCGCCACATCTTGCGCCGAACGCGCCGGATAATGGCTTTCGATAATTCCCGCGCCAAGCGAGCCGGAAAAATGCTCATCGTATTGTGAAACATAATCGCTGCCCGCGCCTCCCCGTCCGTAAATCGCTTCAAACAAAGAATTAAAAATAAATTGAGTGATGGCAAAGGCGGAAATAATAATGGCGCAACCGATGGCGCCCGAAGTTAAAATCATTTTTGCCTCGCCAACTTTTTTTGCGTCGCCCGCGGCTGTCATCCAAACAAAACCGCCGTAAATGACAATACACAAGGCGATTAAAAACAAAAGCCCGAGGAAAATTCTTATAACCCGGGCGATAATTAAACGGATATCGTCTCCGCCAAGCGGCAAAATTCTGCCGATTTCATCAATGCCAGTATTTACTTGGGCTAACGCAAAATGCGCCGCAAACAAAGTTGCGCCAAAAATTAATACCAAGAAAAGTATTTTTTTGTATCGCATTTGGATTGCACTAACGGGCTTGTTACGCCTGCCCCGCGAATAACGCGAATATTCGTGAAATTAGTGGGGCGAAGCCCATTCGTGAAATTCTGTATTATCTATACTTATTATACAATATTTCCGCATTCGCAACAACCTTATCCACAGCCTAGGCTGTGGATAAAATTTGCTTCTAATAAAACACAGTTATCCCCTCTCTTAAAATAAGAGAGGGTTAGGGTGAGTTATGAATTAGTTCTAACATAACCCCTCCCCACCTCCCCTTATCTTAAGGGGAGGAAACGCGGGGGTTTATCCCCCGCAAACTATCGTAAACTATCTAAAATCCAAAATCTAAAATCTAAAATAAAAGAGGCCTGAAATTTAATTCAGACCTCGTTATAACGTGTTGTAACATTATATGCCGATAAGACCAATAATGATTACAAATAATAATGTCACGTCGACTATGACTATCAAGGCGACAAGGGGGGCTCCATCATCCCAACCCATCCAAACAAAACCTACAATCGTCAAAATTAAGCACACCAAGAAAATGACAAGTAAAATAATAAACGTTTCCCATTGAAAATCTTCTCCGATCTTTTGGACATCTATCCCTGTCAGCCCCGCAAAAAGATATGACATTCTTTCTTGATACTTCGCTCCGTTGCGAAGCAATGGAGCGGCGTACAAATTAGCTAATTCTTTGATTCTCAGGTCAAGAAAAACCTGAATGTCTTTATAAGTCTCTGTCGCCTTGGCTTGTTCTTCGTTGAACTCTTCAACGCTTTTTACAAGAGCGGGCATTTCTTTGCTGTCCGCCACCTTGTCGGCAACCATCTCCTTGAGTTGACCGTCAATTCCGCTTCGCAAAAATTCCAAATAGGCAATCCGCGCCGCTTTGGCTTTGGCGAAGTAATCCGTTCCGTCGGCTTCCGCCTTCGCCAAGGCTACGGCGGACAAGTCTACTTTCGGCGCGACCGTGTCGGCAAAAACCGATGTCGCGAAAAGAAACAGCAACCCGCAAAGAATGATTTTCTTCATCTTTCTTCTCCCTTCTTTTGGAACTTTTTATAGCTTCTTTGCCACCTCTTTTTTCTGGCGTTCTTTCTCTAAAGCAATTTTGCGCACCACACCATTCAAATCGTGAATGCTTCCTTGAAGCTTTGAGTGCAGATCGCAAACTTTCGCAAACTCCTGAACCTCTAGCATTTCGGGGTTTTTGAGCATCTTGCTGTAAAACCGCCAATCCCTTACGACTGTGTATAGGAAAAAAAGAAAACAAAGGGACAAAAGGGCGGACATTGTGGAAACAATCAGCAAAAGTCCTTTCGGAACCGAAGAGTCGCGGGCGGCCCAAAACAGTAAAAACCAACCAGACCCACAAAACACAACAAAAGGAATCAACGTCCAGACAAAATTGCTCTTGCTCTCTTTCTTCAACTTTTCTATCTGTTCCATTTTTTCCTCTTTACCCCGACCGCTCCGATGCTCCGATCGGAGCCCCGACTGAAACGTCGGGGAAGCGTCGGGGCTGTTAGTTTTGATTTACGGTTTCTCGCAATTGATAATTCGGTCTTCGTAGACCACCAGATAGCCTAACGTGGCGCCTTCACTACTGCGGTCAAATGCCGCAACGGAAACCACCTTTTTGTCAGGATGAGAACTGATCCACGCCTGTAAAACCGGCATCACCTTGTTCATTGTATCTCCGGGTATGTAAAGAAGATTTTTTCCGTTGTCATAATAACCGAGGACTTCCGTATAATCATATGCCACTGACGGTGACGGATCATTCGTGCAACCCGCAAAAACAGCTGCCAAAACCACCAAACTCAAAATCTGTGTCATCTTTTTTCCGCCTTCGCTAAAGCTTCGGCAGGACTTCGCTTCACTTCGCATTTTTGCCTCCTTATCTTGCTGGTTTTTATCAATAACACCAAGTATCTGTGTCATCGTATCTGTGTTATCGGTGAAAAATAACCTGCACGCCATCGCCTCAGTGTCATGCTGAATTTATTTCAGCATCTGTAATAGATTCCGAAACAAGTTCGGAACGACATTGCTAAACAGGCGTTGGCAGGCGGGTCAGCGGGCTGGACTTAATCGCTTGAGTCGTAATTTGATTTCCAATACTCCAACTTGCCGTTTTTGCCGGCGCGAAACCAGACATTCCCCTTTGAAGGATAGTCATTTTCGTCAACTTCCTTAATTATGGCGTGTCCGCCAGAAATCTGTCTGATAGCTTCCGAATCACCACCACCAACCTTACCGATTTCAAAATTTTTAAAAGTAAAATTTTTGACGTTCCCGGTGGAAGTCCACTGGTCAACTTCCAAAATTTTGATTTTCTTAGGCTGTTTTGGTTGCTTGTTTTTCATCTCTTGCCTCCTTTTCTTGTCATCTTTTGCCTCCCTGCCCTCCATAGTCCGCCGATTCGGTGGACGAAGGAGGGCTTTTTAGCCTTTTTGGGCCTTTTTTGGGTTAATTTTTAAAGACCAAATTCTTTAAAATACCTTACCACTAAAATGTATTTTTGTCAATAGCAAATTTTAGAGGCCTCTGTAGAGGCCTCTAATTAAATGAAGAAAGTAATTTGTTCGGCTTTGTAAGCCAACCTGCGGACTTGGGGGCTTCGGGGGCCCCCTGGGCTCCCGAAGCCCAGTAGTTTCGGCTTACGAAACCGAACAAATCGAAATCAAACAAACGAAAAGCCGGACAAAAAAATTAAAAAACAGCCGGAATAATTCAGCTGCTTTTAAATTCCGAAATTATTTTATACCCTTATCGAATTCTTCTTTGCTACTTATTCCCCAACCTACCAATTTTTCACAGACGTCCTTTACAATGTACTTATTTATGGTCATGTGACTCGCTGGAACAGGACATATTTCCCCTGTATAAATGTAGGTCACTTTGTAATGTTTGCCTCCCTCCGACAGTTCTATTCCTCTTCCTTTTAAGCTTCTTAAAAATCTTAACAATTTTTTAGCCTTTACATCCCCGTAACCACTCATATGTTTTAAGCTGTTACAAGTTCTTTTTCTTTCTTCCTTAATAATTCAAAACCAGACCGATTGACCTTTTTGTCTGCAAGTAATTCTATTTGCTGAGTGTTGGGTTTATATGCTCGATTCTTTTCTATTAAAGGGAGATAATCTTTAGGAATATCAAAAACCGTATATACAGCATCATTGACCATTCTGATAAAATCTTTAGCATCCTTGCCTTGTGTTTTAAATTCATGATCTCCCGCCTTTATTTGACCAACGATAAAATTACTATCTCTAAACCAATCGACTTGAATCTTGCTGGGCAATCTATGAAAATAAGCAAAAAAGGCCTCTGTGCTTAATTTTGGCCTAAATAAATTCTTAAAAATATTCAACATAAATTCAAAAGGACTTTATTTACTTATAAATACAGTATATCAAATAATCAAAAAGTCTTTAATACATCTTATAAAATTGAAAAGACTTTGTCAAGTGCTTGTTCAAGTCCATGAACATAATTGACACTTTATTAATGCTAATTTGTGAGGTTGTAAATCGACTTTTAATTGAGTGTCTAGTTTAAGTTTGGCGTCGATAAACTGCATCAATTTTTCAATTTGTTCT
>Ga0265296_1000791_pt1 | contig 42493 bp, 41 predicted proteins | sample MunlanPumphouse1_FD_189073 | JGI IMG/M metagenome (GOLD analysis project Ga0265296, IMG submission 189073) | Groundwater microbial communities from a municipal landfill in Southern Ontario, Canada - Pumphouse #1 | ecosystem: Environmental > Aquatic > Deep subsurface > Groundwater | place... | reverse complement strand
ACGACGGTGCGCGCGGTGTTGCGGCGGATGCGCTTTTTTGCCTGCGGCGTATTGGCCATAAATTCCTCGGTTTCCAAACGGTCTAAGTCAGTCGGAGCGCAGCGTCACCGGAGCAGCCGAATCGCGCAAACAGGCGAATCAATGTCCGGATACGGCCGGTTCCGGTAGCCCGGACCCTGCTCGAAGGGTGCGCGCATAGCCAGCTTGGCCCTTTTGGTCAATGCCTATTGCGGGAAAGCGCACGCTTTACCGCTGGCATTTCGGACAAGCGAAGGTCGACCGGCCGCTCTGGACGATCCGCACGATCGTCCCGCCGCATTGGCACGCCTCGCCCTCGCGCCCATAGACGCGCCAGTCCTTCGCGAAATAGCCCAGGTCGCCGTCGGGGCTGAGGAAATCGCGCAAGGTCGATCCGCCCGCGGCGATCGCCGCTGCCAGCACATCCTTGATCGCCGGAACCAGCACCGCGAGCTTCGCCTTCGACACGTCGGCCGCGGCTTTCGTCGGCGCAATGCGCGCCATATTGAGCGCCTCGCAGACATAGATATTGCCCAGCCCCGCCACGACCGTCTGGTCGAGCAGCATCGCCTTGATCGGCGCGCGCCGCCCGGCGAGCGCCTTCGCCAGATACCCCGCGTCGAAATCGTCCGACAGCGGCTCGGGACCGAGCGTCACGAACGCCGGAAACAGGGTCAGGGGGTCGCCGCGCACCAGATCGACCGATCCGAATCGCCTTGGATCGTGCAGAAACAGCCGGTGCCCCGCCGCCTCGATCAGCAGATGGTCATGCTTGCCCGCCGCGCCGCCCTCGGTCCGCCAGCGCCCCGACATGCCGAGGTGAAAGATCATATGATCGTCGCGGTCGGTCGAAATGACGCCATATTTGGCGCGGCGCGACAGGGTGGTGACTGTCGCCCCGGTCAGCCGCTGCGCCAGATCGGCGGGAAAAGCGCGGCGCAGGTCCGGACGAAAGGTGGTGACCGCGGTCAATCTTTGCCCCTCGAGAAAAGGAGCGAGACCGCGGACAGTGGTTTCGACTTCGGGTAACTCTGGCATGGTGGAGCCGGAGCTACGCGCCATTTGCGCGCGCGACAAGGCCCCGCTAAAGGCCGGAGCGCACTATCACTCTCCCCCGCAAAGGCGCGCGCTCCATGGCCACCCCCGATACCGTCAGCTTTGGCTATGAACAGGTCCCCGCGGGCGACAAGACCGCGATGGTCGGCGAGGTGTTCAGCCGCGTTGCGCGCAAATATGACATCATGAACGACGCGATGTCAGGCGGCATGCACCGCCTGTGGAAAGACCGCTTCGTGCGCCGCGTGAAGCCGCGCGAGGGGGAAACGATTCTCGACATGGCGGGCGGCACCGGCGACATCGCCTTTCGCATGGAGCGCTTCGGTGCCAGCATCACCGTCGCCGACATCAACCCCGACATGCTCGGCGTCGGCGTCGAGCGCGCGGCGGAGCGCGGCATCGACAGCCTCGTCTGGTCCGAACAAAATGCCGAGAAGCTCTCCTTCCCCGACCAGTTTTTCGACGCCTATACGATCGCCTTCGGCATCCGCAACGTCACCGACATTCCGGCCGCGCTGGCCGAGGCGCATCGCGTGCTGCGCTATGGCGGGCGCTTTTTCTGCCTCGAATTTTCGACCAACGAATGGCCGGGGTTCGCGCAGGCCTATGACGCTTACTCGCACCACCTCGTCCCCAAGCTCGGCAAGCTGATCGCCGACGACGAGGACAGCTATCGCTACCTGATCGAATCGATTCGCCGCTTCCCGCCGATGCCCGCCTTCGCGCAGATGATCCGCGACGCGGGCTTCACCGCGGTGAAGGTCGAGCCGATCCTCGGCGGCCTCGTCGCGATCCACAGCGGGTGGAAGGCGTGAGAGCCGACGCCAGCTTCTCCCCTCCCGCAAGCGGGAGGGGGACTGAGGCATGACCCGACCCGTCACCCATATCCTTCGCCTGCTGAAGTGGGGGCGCATCCTGGCGCGCCACGGAGCGCTGCGCGGGATCGAGACCGCGCCGCAGACGCCGCCCGGCGTCAAACGGCTGTGCCGGATCGCGCGACTCGGCACGATCCAGCCGAAAATCCCCGATTATGCGACGGCGTTCCAGGCGATCGGCCCCGCCGCGGTCAAGCTCGGACAGACGCTCGCGACGCGTCCCGACCTCGTCGGCGAAGACGCCGCGCGCAACCTCTTGAGCCTGCAGGACGCGCTCGCGCCGGTCGCATTCGAGCGTATCCGGCAGGAGATTGAGGCGACCTTCGAAGTCCCGCTCGAAAGCCTGTATAGCGAATTCGACCCCGACCCCGTCGGCTCGGCATCGATCGCGCAGGTCCACCGCGCGGTGACGACCGAGGGCCGCAAGGTCGCGGTCAAGGTCCGCCGCCCCGGCATCGACAAGCAATTCGCGCGCGACATCGAAACCTATGAATGGGCGGCGGCGCATCTCGAGGCGCTCGGCGGCGAGGCGACACGGCTGCGGCCGCGGCAGGTGATCGCCAACTTCCGCCGCTGGACCATGCGCGAACTCGATCTTCGCCGCGAGGCCGCCTCGGCGTCCGAGCTGGCCGACGCGATGGTCGGGGTGCCGACCTATGAAGTGCCGGCGATCGACTGGGACCGCACCGCCAGCCGCGTGATGACGCTCGACTGGATCGACGGGATCAAGATATCGCACCGCGACGCGCTGATCGCGGCGGGGCATGATATGGAGGCGCTGTCGGCGAACCTCGTCAACGCCTTCCTGCGCCAGGCGATCGCCGAGGGTTTCTTCCACGCCGACATGCACCAGGGCAATTTGTTCGTGAAGGCCGACGGCACGATCGCCGCGGTCGATTTCGGGATCATGGGGCGGATCAACCGGCAGGCGCGTTACTGGCTCGCCGAAATCCTCTATGGCCTGACGACCGGCAATTACCGCCGCGTCGCCGAAATTCATTTCGAGGCGCAATATGTGCCCTCCTATCACAATGTCGAAGAATTCGCGACCGCGCTGCGCGCCGTCGGCGAGCCGATGCGCGGCAAACCCGTGAGCGAACTCAGCGTCGGCCAGATGCTCGACGGATTGTTCGCGATCACGCGCGATTTCGACATGCAGACGCAGCCGCACCTGCTCCTTCTCCAGAAGACGATGGTGATGGTCGAGGGCGTCGCGACGATGCTCAATCCGAAGATCAACATGTGGGACGTCTCCGGCCCCTTCGTCAGCGAATGGATCCGCGACGAGCTCGGCCCCGAGGCGGCACTCGCCGATGGCCTCCGCGAACAGGGCAAGACGCTGGCGCTGATCCCCGACATCATCCGCCGCCTCGACGCGCAATTGCCGCGCAAGGGCGCCGCCCCGCCCGCGCCGCCGCTGCCCGACATCCCGCTGATGTGGGACAAGGGCGAGACGCGCCGCTGGTGGCGTTACGCGCTTACCGCGTTGATCGGCGCGGCGGCTGGCGCAGCGGCGCTTAGCTGGCTGGGTTGAACCAGCCGAGATATGCGCATATCTTATGCGCAAGGAGAATGGCGATGAACCGTTTCGCCCGATTCGAAGGGCCCAAAAAACCCACCAATGTGTCGCTGAGCGCCGAGCTGGTCGAAGAAGCGAAGCAGCTGGGCATCAATGTCAGCGAGGCTTGTCAGACGGGGCTTGCGGCCGAGGTCAAGAAGGCCCGCGAAGCAGCGTGGAAGGCAGAAAATCGCGCCGCGATCGAAAGCTGGAACGACTATACGCGCAAGAATGGACTTCCGCTCGCGAAGTACCGCCAATTCTGATGGCACAGTTTGACGTGCATGAAAGTCGACTTGGCGAAGAGTTGCTACTCAATTGCCAAAGCGATCTGCTCGACCATTTCGACACGCGCCTCGTCATTCCGCTGGTGCCGACGCAGACGGCGCAGATGCTGCCACGGCTGCACCCAACCTTCGAGATTGAAGGAGCGCAGCATATTCTGGCGACCCAACTCGCCTCCGCCGTCAGCGTCGAGGAGTTGGGGCCACGCGTGGCCTCGCTCGCGGACCGGCGATACGACATATTGAACGCACTCGATGTGCTGATCACGGGGTTCTGAGACTATGACCAAGCCCCGCATCCTGCTCATCATCGGCGGCGGCATCGCCGCTTACAAGAGCATCGAGCTCGTCCGCCTGCTCCGCAAGGCGGGCTATGTCGTGCGCTGCGTCATCACGCGCGCGGGCGAGCAGTTCGTCACGCCGCTGACGCTCGCCGCGCTTTCCGAAAACAAGGTCCATACCAATCTCTTCGATCTCAAGGACGAGGTCGAAATGGGGCATATCCAGCTCAGCCGCGAGGCCGACCTGGTCGTCGTCGCGCCCGCGACCGCCGACCTGCTTGCCAAGATGGCGGCAGGCATCGCCGACGATCTCGCGACCACCTTGCTGCTCGCGACCGACAAGCCGGTGCTCGCCGCGCCCGCGATGAATGTCCGCATGTGGCTGCACCCTGCGACCCGGCGCAATATCGCCACGCTGCGCGGCGACGGCGTCACGGTGATGGAGCCCGACGAGGGGGCGATGGCGTGCGGCGAATATGGTCCGGGCCGCCTGCCCGAGCCCGCGGCGATCAAGGATGCGATCGACGCCGCGCTGGCCAGTGCTCCGGCGGTCTTGCCGCTGACCGGCCAGCCAGATTTCGCCCCCGCCAACCGACGCCCGCTCTATGGCCGCCGTATCCTGATCACCGCCGGACCGACGCACGAGCCGATCGATCCGGTGCGCTACATCGCCAACCGGTCGAGCGGGAAACAGGGCTTTGCCATCGCCGCCGCCGCCGCCGAGGCGGGCGCGGAGGTGCTGCTGATCGCGGGCCCGGTGCCGCTGCCGACGCCGCCCGGCGTGATCCGCGTCGATGTCGAGACCGCGGTCGAGATGGCCGCCGAAGTGCAGCAAGGCCTGCCCGTCGATGCGGCGATCATGGTCGCCGCGGTCGCCGACTGGCGCGCCGCCGACGCGAAGGCGCAGAAGATCAAGAAGGACGGCAGCGGCACCGTCCCGCCGCTCGCGCTGGCCGAAAATCCCGACATATTGGCGAGCGTCGCAAAGAGCCCGCAGCGCCCGAAACTGCTGATCGGCTTTGCCGCCGAAACCAACGACGTCATCGCGCATGCCCAAGCTAAACTCGCGCGCAAGGGGTGCGACTGGATCGTCGCCAACGACGTGTCCGCCGATCCGATGGGCGGCGAAAGCAACCGGGTGCATATCGTTAGCAAAGACGGGGTAGACAGCTGGAACCGGCTGCCCAAGCAGGCCGTCGCCCGCAAATTGATGGAAAAGATCGCCGATGAACTCGACACCCGCGCCCCGCTTGAAAGAGATTGAAATCGCCCTGCAACGGCTGCCCAACGGCGGCGGCCTGCCCCTGCCCGCCTATGCCAGCGATGGCGCGGCGGGGATGGACGTCGTCGCGGCCGAAACGCTGACCTTGCGCCCCGGCGCGCGCCACGCGGTCGCGACCGGCTTTGCGATGGCGATCCCCGCCGGTTACGAGGTGCAGGTGCGCCCGCGCTCGGGCCTTGCATTGAAGCATGGCGTAACCTGCCTTAACACGCCCGGAACGATCGACAGCGACTATCGCGGCGAAGTGAAGGTGATCCTCGCGAACCTCGGCGACGAGGCGTTCGAGATCAGGCGCGGCGACCGCATCGCGCAACTTGTCCCCGCGCCCGTCCAGCGCGCCGCCTTTGCCGAGGTCGAAACGCTCGATGAGACCGCGCGCGGCGCGGGCGGTTTCGGATCGACCGGGGTCGAAAGCGACGCGGTCGACGAGACCGCCGACACGGCGGGCCTCGCTTCGCTGTCGGGCATCCAGCTGCGGCGGCCGGTCGACTAGCTTGCTCAGCGCCGCCGAACTCGACCGCTATGCCCGCCAGATCATCCTGCCGGCCTTTGGCGGCGCGGGGCAGGCAAAGCTGAAGGCGGCGCATGTTGCGATCATCGGCGCCGGCGGAATCGGCTGTCCGGCAATCACCTATCTGGCAGCGGCGGGCGTCGGCAAGCTGACGATCATCGACCATGATGTGATCGAACTGTCGAATTTGCAGCGGCAACCCCTGTTCACCGACGCCGACATCGGCGCGCGCAAGGCCGAGGTTGCAGCGGAAGCGGCGCGGCGGATCAACCCGCATGTCGAAGCGGTCGCCGTCGCCGAACGCGTCGACAGCGGCAATGCCGAAACGCTGCTGGCGGGCGCGAACCTGATCCTCGACGGCTGCGACAATTTCGACACGCGGCTTGCCGTGAACCGCGCCGCCGTTGCGCTGCATATCCCGCTGCTCAGCGCCGCAATCGGCGCGTTCGAGGGGCAGGTCGCCCTTTATGAAGGCTGGCGTGCGGATCAGGCCTGTTATGCTTGCCTTGTCGGCTCCGCCCCCGACCGCGAGGGCATCAACTGCGCCGAAACCGGCGTCATGGGCGCACTCGCAGGGATGATTGGCACGATGGCGGCATTGGAAGGGGTGCGCGCGCTCACCGGCCTCGGGTCGTCCTTGACCGGCCGGCTCGCGATCGTCGATATGCTGGATCGGCGCTGGCGCGAGGTCGGCGTGCCCAAGGATCCGCTATGCCCGATCTGCCAAGCCTGAACATCATCGTCGCGGTCGCCGAGGGCCGGCGGCTCTACGCCGCACTCGAAGCGGGGATGGCGGCGGCGGCGCTGGGGCGCCCGGTGCGTATCTTCCTGCAGGGTGAGGCCGCCGCGTTGCTGCGCGATCCCGTGTCCTTTTCGGGCGACGAGGCGCGCCGCGCCGCGGGACAGCCCGATCTCGCGTGGCTCGTCGAGGAGGCGATCGCGATGGAAATCGCGCTTTTCGTTTGTCAGTCGGGCATGGCGCTCGTCGGCATCACGGCGACCGAACTGGTGCCGCATGTTCGCGCCGGGGGGCTGGTCAGCTTTCTTGCCGAAGTCGGCGCGGAGGATCGGCTGATCGTCTATTGAGTCGCGGCGGTGACGCGCTTTTAGGGATTGTCGCAGACCTTGATCGCATCGGGCTCCGGGCGCTTGCCGTCGGGGACGAAGCGCGCCAGATAGCCGCCGGCATGCTGCTTGTCGTCGTAGGACACGAGCTTGTAGCCCACCGCCTGAAACTCGCAGACGAGCAGGCGAAAGGGTGTGCCATGGTCGGCGATCGGGCGGTCGCCGTCGACGACAAGCACTTGGCCGCCCTTGCGGAGTGCCGGGCGGAGCCGCCACAGGAACGCGTAAGGCTCGCCGATCTCGTGATACATATGGACCATGAAGACGCGGTCGAAGCTCGCCGCGGGCAGGCGCGGATCGTCGACCGCGCCGAGTTTCAGCGAGACATTGTCGAGCCGCTCGCGCGCGACGCGATCGGCGAGCCGCTCGATCACCTCGGGCATGATATCCTGCGCGAGCACGCGGCCGCCGATTCCGACGCGCTGCGCCAGGCGCACGGTATAATAGCCGTCGCCCGCGCCGATGTCGGCCACGGTCATGCCGGGGCGGACGTTGGCCGAGTTCATCACATCTTCGGCTTCGTTGACGCGGTCGCGGGCTTCTTCGGTCGACCATTTGGTCGAGACGGTCGGCGCGACCGGCCGGTCGGCGGGCGGAAAATCGCGCGCGGTTTCGGTGCGGTCGCTGTCATCGCCCCATGGCGCATCGCAGCCACCCAGCAGCGGCAACAGCGTCAGCAGGACGATGGCGGTGCGCTTCATCAGTCGATATCTTCCACTTCGACCTTTTCGCCCGTCACCTTCTGCGACAGCGCCGCCGCCATGAAGGGGTCGAGCGCACCGTCGAGCACGTCGGACGGCGCGGTCGAGGTCACGCCGGTGCGCAGATCCTTCACGAGCTGATAGGGCTGGAGGACATAGGAGCGGATCTGGTGGCCCCAGCCAATCTCGGTCTTCGCCTGATATTCGCCCGACGCCGCGGCCTCGCGCTTCTGAAGCTCGGCTTCGTACATCCGCGCCTTCAGCATCCCCATCGCGGTCGCGCGGTTCTTGTGCTGCGACCGGTCGTTCTGGCTGGCGACGACGATGCCGGTGGGAATGTGCGTGATACGCACCGCCGAATCGGTCGTGTTGACGTGCTGCCCGCCCGCGCCCGAGGCGCGATAGGTGTCGATCTTGAGGTCGCTTTCGTTGATCTCGATATCGATATTGTCGTCGATCACCGGATAGACCCAGACGCTCGAAAAACTCGTGTGGCGCCGCGCCGAACTGTCATAGGGCGAGATGCGGACGAGGCGGTGGACGCCGCTTTCGGTCTTGGCATAGCCATAGGCATTCTCGCCCTTGACCAGCATCGTCGCCGATTTGATGCCCGCCTGCTCGCCCGCCTGATATTCGACCAACTCGACCTTCAGTCCGCGCTTTTCGGCCCAGCGGCTGTACATGCGCTGGAGCATTTCGGCCCAGTCCTGGCTTTCGGTGCCGCCCGCGCCCGCATGGACTTCGATATAGGCATCGTTGGCGTCGGCCTCGCCCGCGAGCAAGGCCTTGATCTTGTCCTCTTCGGCGCGCGCGGCGAGCGTCGCGAGGCTGGCGACGGCTTCATCGGCCAGCGCCTCGTCGCCTTCCATTTCGGCGAGTTCGATCAGTTCGGCGGTATCGGCGCATTCCTTTTCGATCGCGCGCGTCGCATTGATCGCCTCATCGAGGCGGCGGCGTTCGCGCATGACCTCCTGCGCCGCCTTGGAATCGTTCCACAGCGTCGGGTCCTCGACCTTCGCATTGAGTTCGTCGAGCCGCCGCACCGCGCGGTCCCAGTCGAGGAAACGCCGCAGCAGCGCCAGCGCGGCGCCAATCTTGTCGATATGATCCTGCGCTTCGGCGCGCATGTCCTTGCTCCTGAAAATTGTTGGTCCCGCCCTTACGGCCTCATGAGCCGCAGGGGAAGACGGTGGGCGACGTCAGATGATGCCGCCGCGGTCGTCGAGGAAGTCGCTGTCGGTGCGCCGACCGGACCCTTGCTGGACAGGCGCATCCTGCCGTCGCGGCGCCTTGACCGGCTTGATTTCCTCTTGGCGGATCGTCCGGCGGGGTTCGCTTTCGGGCTTGAACGCCTCCCAGATGATCGACGCTTTCGGGTCGGTGCCCGGCCAGCTGCCATAGACGCGGCGGCCCGACTGGCGGTCGATCCGCACCATGCGCACGCCCTTCGGCGCCGCGAAGGGGATCGGCTGCCGGCCGGCAAGCGCGGCGAGCGCGAAATCCTTGAAGATCGGCGCCGCATAGCTGCCGCCCTGCGCATAGCCGCCCATGCTGCGCGGCTGGTCGAAGCCGATATACATGCCCGCGATTACGTCGGGGGTGCCGCCTACAAACCACACATCGTTCGGGCCCGTCGTCGTCCCCGTCTTGCCGAACAGCGGCACGCCCAGGTCGCGCAGCCGCACCGCGGTACCGCGCTGGACGACGCCTTCGAGCATATGGACGACTTGATAGGCGGTGATCGGGTCCATCAGCTGCTTGCCTGACCTCGCAAAACGCGGCATCGGCCGGCCGTCCCAATCCTTCTTGTTGCAGCCCTCGCACGCTTTCCAATTGGCCGGGAAAATCACCTTGCCGCGGCGATCCTGCGCATAGTCGATCACGCGCGGCGTCAGCGCGCGGCCATGGTTCGCGAGCATCGCATAGGCGTTGGTTATCTTTTCGACCGTCGTCGTCCCCGCGCCGAGCGCGGTCGACAGATAAGGCTCGTGCTTGCCGATGCCCATCGTCTGGATCGTTTCGACGATCGGCTCCATGCCGACCTGGCTCGCGGTGCGCACCGTCATCAGGTTGCGCGACTGTTCGAGCCCCCAGCGCATCGTATGCTCGCCCGATCCGCCGCTGCCGCCGAAGTTGCGGAAGCATTTGTTGCCGAGGCTGGCGCCCTGATAGACGCAGAAGGGCCCGTCGACGATCATCGTTGCGGGGGTCATGCCATTGTCGAGCGCCGCGGCATAGACGAAGGGCTTGATCGTCGAACCCGGCTGGCGTTCGGCCTGCGTCGCGCGATTGAAAGGCGACAGGCGGACATCGAAGCCGCCCTGCATCGCGTAGATCCGCCCCGAATGCGGGCTCTCGACGACCATGCCGCCCGACACTTCGGGAATGTTGCGCAGCGCATAGCTGCTGCCCCCGTTCGATTTGACGACGATCAGGTCGCCCGGACGCATTGCCGAAAAGGCGCTGCCGCCGGTCTTGCGATAACTCATCGTCGCGGCGCTCGCGGGCAGCGTTCCGGTATCACCGTTGGAAAAGCCGATTTGCGCCGCCCCCGCCGATTTCGACAGCACCGCGGCGACGCGCCAATTGTCATAGTCGATGCCGATGAAGCTCGACGCGAGGCGGCTCTGCCACTGGTCGTCGGCCTCGATCGTCGCGATCGGCCCCGACCAGCCCTTGCCAGCATCATAACGCTGGAGTCCCTTGCGCAGCGCCATCGTCGCGCCCGCCTGCATCTTGCCGTCATAAGGCGTGCGCACCCACAGGCCGCCGGCATAGACGCTGTGCGGGCCCTTGTCGGCGGTTTCGCCGAACTGCGCGATCAGCTGGCGCCGCACCTCTTCCATATAATAGCCGCCGACCTGCGCGATCGCAGTGTTGCCGCTATTGGTGAGGCCAAGCGGCATCGCGCGCGCGGCGTCGCGCTGCGCGGTGCTGATCCAGCCATTGTCCTGCATCGAACCGAGCACGAAATTGCGCCGCGCGATCGCCTCGCGCTCAAACCGCGCGCGGCCGTATTTTTCGGGCGCCTTGGGCAGGATTGCGAGGAAGGCCATTTCGTGCAGCTGGAGCTGATCGACGTCCTTGTCGAAATAGGCGCGGCTCGCCGCCTGCACGCCGAAAGCGCGGCGGCCGAGCGGGATTTCGTTCAGATACAGCTCGAGAATCTGTTCCTTGGTCAGCGCATCCTCGATACGCATCGCAAGGATCGCCTCGCGCACCTTGCGGCGATAGCTGAGCTCATTGGTGAGCAGCAGGTTCTTCGCGACCTGCTGGGTGATCGTCGAGGCGCCGATCGGGCGGCCGCTGTTGCTGAGGTTCGTGATGATCGCGCTGACGATGCCCGGATAGTCGATGCCGCCGTGGCTGAAAAAGGTCTTGTCCTCGGCCGCGAGGAAGGAGCGCACCAAAAGCTGAGGATATTCGCTATATTCAAGCTGGACGCGGCGTTCGCGCGCATAGCTGTGCACCGGCTTGCCCTCGCCGTCGCGGACCATCGTCGGCAGCGGCGGTTCATAGTCGCGCAACTGGTCGACCGACGGCAGGTCGCGCGCGAAAATCACCCAGATCAGCGCGAGGAAAAGGACGCCTGCCAGCGCGAGATAGCCGAGCCAGCGGAACCAGCGCCGCGTCCACATATCGCGGAGCCATGCGATGACGGCATTGCTGTCGCGGCGCAGGCGCAGGCGGAAATCGGGCGGACTGTCAGCGGCCATATGCCCCCGCCTCTAAAGCCTGCATCGCCGAAAGGGAAGCATGCTTGCGGCGAGGTGCGCTTCTACTCCCCTCCCGCTTGCGGGAGGGGTCGGGGGAGGGCTTGTTTCCTTAGCCAAATCCGCGACAGCCCTCCGCTAACCCCGCCCGCAAGCGGGAGGGGGACGTAAAAGGTCGAGCAGCGATGCCCGAAGCATCGCGGCCACTTCGGCGCGGACCACGCCCGCTGAAACACGGCCTTCCTCATACAGCATTTCGTCGGCGGCAAAGCCAAGTTCGACCGCGAGCCGCAGCCGCGACCAGAGCCGTTCGCGATCGATGCCAGGCAGGAAGGGCACGCAGGCATCGGTCAGCCGATCGGTCACATGTCGATGCGATTCGAGCCGGACATGGACGAGTTGCGGCGACGCATGCAGCGCGCGCAATATCCAGACCGCCCCCGGTTCGGCGCGCGTCACCGCGGCGTTGTCAGCCAACAGATCGCCGATATGATCGGCCATGCCCGCGATCCCGCCCGGCGCATGGCGCGCGATCCAGTTTTCGAGCACCGCGTTCTGACGCGCCATCAGCCGCCGCCCGAGCGCCTCGATCACCGCATATTTGTCGTCGAAATAGCGATAGAGGGCGGGCGGCGTCAGCCCGGCGCGCGCCGCGATCATGTTGGTCGAAATCCGGTCGAGCCCAACCTCGGCCAAGAGGTCGCCCGCGACGTCGAGCAGGCGGCCCTGCGTCTGCCGCGCGCGATCCTGCTTCGGCGGTTGGCGGGCGGCGGCGATCACCGCGCCCGGCCGCGCGCGCTGACCGGCCAGATGTCGACGAGCGTATCGCCCGCGACGATATGATAATGGTCATAAAGGTTCACCGTGGGGTCGCAGTGCGGCACCGTCAGGCTGACCGGATCGCCGGGCGCCAGCTGCGTCCCGATTTCGGGCGCGATCAGCGCGGCATGTTCGTCGCCCATGAAGGCGAAAAGGGCGGTTTCGGGCGCCCCGCGCTGAACCACCGCGACGCCGCCATCGGTCGACAGCGATTTATATCCGGCGTCGATCGTGACGAGCCCGCTGTGGTTGGCGCTGACGACCCGCGCGTCGACGGCAAGCGAAACCTCGAACGGCGGCGCCGCGCCGTCGGCGATGTCGCAGTCGAGATATTGCTTGTCCATGAAGACATAACTGCCCGCCTGCAATTCCGTGAAGACGCCAAGGTCGAGGTCGATGCGGTGGGTTCCGGTGCCCGATCCGGTGACGATAGCGGGCGCGAAACCCGCTTCGGTCAGCGCGGAGATGACCTGTTGCAGATAGGCGGTCCGCTCGACGATCGCGGTGCGGCGGTCGGCATAATTTTCGATATGCTGCTGCGACCCGCAGTAAAATTGCACGCCGCGATATTCGAGGTTCGGCGATGCAGCGATCATCTTCGCGAGCGTTACTGCGGCTTCGGGCGATGCGACGCCGGTGCGCGCGATGCCGGGGTCGATGTCGATGATGACGTCAAGCCTGGCTTCGCGCGCCGCCAGCGCCGCGTCGATGCGACCGGCCACGCCCGGATGATCGACGACCGCCTTCAGCCCCTCGGCGTTTACCGCGAGCTTTGCCAGCCGGTCGATGGCGGCAGGTGCGGCGACGGGCGAGGTGATGAGGATGCCCGACACCCCGCCCTCGGCCAGCACTTCGGCCTCGCCGATCTTGGCGCAGCAGACGCCCACCGCCCCCGCCGCCTTTTGGCGCAGCGCGATATCGACGCTCTTGTGCGTCTTGGCATGCGGGCGCAGCGCGACACCGTGATGCGCAGTGAGTGCGGCCATCACCGCGATATTGCGGTCCAGCGCCTCGACATCGAGCACCAGCACGGGCGTGTTGAGGTCGGCACGCGAACCCTGCCGGCCGATCAGATGGTCGTGCAATTCCCGGTCAGTCGTCATGCGAACAAGGTCTCCAGATGCGGGTTGAGGAATTTCCCGGTCGGGTCGGCGGCGCGGCGCACCGCTCTATAATGTCCCGCCATCGGGTAAAGCGCAGCGACGTCGGCGCGGCTCAGCGTGTGGCGTTTCGCCCAATGCGGCCGTCCGCCATGGGCGCGAAAGATCGCCTCGGCCTCGGCGAACAGCGCCGCCCAGGGCATTTTGGCATATTGGTGCATCGAAATCGCGGCGACGGGTCCGGCGTTCATCGGGCTCATCCAGATATCGTCCGCGGCGACGGTGCGATATTCGAACGGGAAGGTGACGGGCAGCCGCTGCTTGCGGATCCAGCCGACGACCTCGTCCAGCGTATCGAGCCCGGCGCTGCGCGGCATCTCATATTCCATCTCCTCGAACCGCAGCGTCCGGTCGGACGGAAAAATGGCGTGCGCGGGGCCGCGGCGGCGGCCCGAAATGCCGCTTTTCATCATCAGGCGCTGCAGCAAGGGGGTCAGGAACGGCAGCCGCGCCGACAGGTCAAGGATACGGCGGAACGTCGCCTCCTCCATATCGCTCGTGCTCGGCGGCGGGTCGCAGGGGTCGCACAGGTCGAGCGTTTTCAGGATCACATGGTCGCTGTGCGGAAAAAGCCAGAATTCGATATGGCGGTGCTGCTGCGCGAGCGCGTCATAGCTTTCGCGGATTTCGGCCCAGCGGCGCTTCTCGATCCGTTCGGACAGGTAAAAGGCGGGGACGACCGCGACCTCGATTTCGGTCGCGACACCGAACAGCCCGAGCGACAGGCGCTGCGCCTGATACAGATCGGCATTGGTGTCGGCGTCGCACCAATGCGCCTCGCCATCGGCGCCGATAAGGCGATAGCCGCGCGCGAAGGTCGCGAGCGACCCCAGATCGACGCCGGTGCCATGCGTCCCCGTCGCCATCGCGCCCGCCAGCGACTGCGGATTGACGTCGCCCTGATTGGCAAGCGCCAGCCCCTCGTCCCACAGCGCCGCGGTCAGCCGACGGATGCTCCACCCCGCGGGGATGCGCGCGGTCCGGCGGTCGGCCGCGATATGCATCGCGCCCGCCATATCGTCGAGGCTGACGATCAATTCGCCCGATTCGCAGAGCGGCATGAAGCTGTGCCCCGCGCCGGTGACACGCAGCTTGTTGGCGCTGCGGACGAGCGCCGCCAGCTCACCCTCGCTTTGCGGACGCGCGACCTGTCCGCTTGCGGTGACGCTGCCCGACCAGTTGCTCCACGCCATTTTTCCCTCCCGCAGCGCGCGCCGAAGCTGGTCGTCGCAGAAAAGTTAGTCAAGACTATATTTTGTCTGTCACAGTGACTGCTATCGACCGAAGCCAGTCATTCGCTGGACATGGGATCGGCATGGACAACTGACGTTCGCCGAACGATATCTTAAAGTGTTGCGTATACTCGTTTGGGCGAGATTGGCATTATAGCGCTGGTTGTTAATATCGGCGCGCAGGTATCATCATAGAGAACAAAGAGCATGACATCGCGACGCCTCTTGCTGCAAAGTGTGGCTGCTGGTTCTGCACTTCTCTTGTTCGGCTGCTCGCGGATCGAACCCTCTGAAACCTTACGTTATAGGATCACGGTCGAGGTCGAGACGCCCGTCGGCATAAAAACGGGCTCATCGGTCTGGGAATACAAAATAACGGATATCAAAATTGGTTTCTCGTCTTGGTCGCAAGACTATCGAGGGGAAGCGGTCGCTGTCGATCTACCAAACGGGCGGACGTTGTTTGCACTGCTCAAATCGGGCGATGGGTTTCCCGAATATCCGCAGGACGTAATCCGGCAAAAGCTTATCCAAACACCTGAATTCAAAGCCGATTATGAGCGCGCCTTTTTGACCGTTTTCCCCGAATGGCGTTCAAGGCGGGAGACTTGGATTGTCCCTGCCGAACTGCTGCCATTTGCCCAAGGGGAGAAGCCGCGTAGCGGCTATCCCCTTCTCGTCACCTTTCGCGATCGTGCTGATCCAGCCTCCGCCGAGCGGGTAAATCCGCAAGACTTGGGAACAGCTTTTGGTAACGGATATCGGCTGAAATCCATTAGCATTACGGTTACCGACGAACCCGTGACGGATGGGATTGTGAGGCGGCAGGAATGGTTCAGGAAGGCAAAAAAATCGGGGGGAGGGCTCATCCCTATGGAGAGAACGGTTGTCGATGGAATGACGCGGTACAAGCCCGTTCCGGGCCATGACGCCGCCTTAAGAGGCGTTGGTTTGAGCGATTTTTCGAGGGAGTCATCCATGCTTGCCGGAGTTTTATAGATGACGATGACCGGGGTCTGTAGCTGGTAAGCCGCCAGTCTCATTTCCAACCCAAAGCCGCCATCCGCCTCTAAAAAGTGCTTTCCTACATTATTCCGCTGTGTCAGCCTTCATCTCAGCTCTTTCAAATCGCAGGTAAAAATGGTCGCTGCCGGGATGCCGGATTCGGCCAGGGTCCGGCTGACATCCGTCGGTCGAGCGCGACAAATGGGGCACTTCAATAGGGTGACCTTTCCTGACCTTTGGCATGATGGCCCGGCGCATGCGCCGACCGGATCGCGGCCCCGGCTCGGAATAACCGAAAACGACAAGGGCGGCTCACCACCCCGAAACAGTCGTGCATGGCTCGGCTTATGCGGTGATCAGCACGCCATGATAGGCGGGATCCTCGAATGCGCGGCCCGCGCCCATCGCAACGCAGATCAGCGCATCGTCGGCAACGACCACCGGCAGCCCGGTCGCCTTCGCGATCGCCTCGTCCATCCGGCGCAGCAGCGCCCCGCCGCCGGTGAGTGTGATGCCCTCGTCGATGATGTCGGCCGACAGTTCGGGCGGGGTCTGCTCGAGCGCCGCGCGCACGGCGCTGACAATCTGCCCGACCGGCTCGATCAGCGCTTCAGCGATCTCGGCCTCGGTCACCTGCACCTCGGCCGGGCGGCCGGTTACCAGATCGCGGCCTTTCACGCCCATGACCATGCCGTCACCGACCGGCGGGGTCGCGCAGCCGATCGTCAGCTTCACGCGCTCGGCGGTCATTTCGCCGATCATCAGATTGTGCCGGCGGCGGATCGACGACGAGATCATCTCGTCCATCTTGTCGCCGCCGACGCGCACCGAATTGCTATAGGCAATGCCGCTGAGCGACAGCACCGCGACCTCGGTGGTGCCGCCGCCGATGTCCACGACCATCGCGCCGCAGGGTTCGGTGACGTGCAATCCGGCGCCGATCGCCGCGGCGAGCGATTCCTCGATCAACTGGACCGATACCGCACCGGCATTGGTCGCGGCGTCGCGGATCGCCCGGCGCTCGACCATCGTCGACCCCGACGGGACACAGATGACGACATTGCTGCGGCGGGCAAAACGGCTCGCCCCGCCCTGCGCCTTGTCCATGAAATGCTTCAGCATCTGTTCGGCGACGTCGATGTCGGCGATCACGCCGTCGCGCAAGGGGCGGATCGCCTGGATATTGTCGGGGGTCTTGCCCATCATCGGCTTGGCCTCGTTACCGACCACCTTGACGCGCCGCACGCCGTCGCGCGTCTCCAGCGCCACGACCGACGGCTCGTTCAATACGATGCCCTTGTCGCGCAGATATACGACCGTGTTGACGGTACCCAGGTCGATGGCCATGTCGTGCGCGGTCGACGCAAACCGATTAAAAAACTTCATATACGGGGCAAATGCCTTCGGAAATGATGGAAGAATCAGGCGCGGCCGGCCCTTCGGTGCCCCCGACGCCTGTCATAATCGACTGCGGCGAAGGCACGAGCGCGTCAACGAAAGCCGCCGCCAATAGTGCCAGAACGGTGGTTTCTCAGGTCCGGCCGATCGATCGGTGCACTATTCGCGACCGCTCGCATCGGGGACGAGAAACTTCAGACCGTGCAGCTTGACGACAAGATCGTCGACGCAGACCGGCGCTGCGATCAGGCGCATCCACCGCTGCGGCGCCTGCGCGGGCTTGATTTCGACGTCGAGCGTAAAACCGCGGCGATGCCGGATCGCATAGGCGCGCAGCTTTTCCATCGCGGCGCGCGACCCTTCGCCATAGAGCGCGACGGCCTCGTGGCGCGCCACCGCCGCGCCGCGCGGAATGCCGAAAATATCATAGACCTCGTCCGACCAACTCAGCCGGTCGCTATTGGTCAGGTCGCACTCCCACTGGCCCAGCCGGGCGGGCCGCACCGGGGCAACGACGTCGTGCAGATCGGGAACCGGATCGAGCATGTCATTCCCGTGCAACTGCCCCAGCTCGAAAAAGCGGTCGCGCTCATAGAGCGGCCAGCTGTGATGGACAGGCAGGGGATGGGTCGGCTTCAACGCGCTGCTCTTCCTTTGGTCGGCCAATGATAGGCGCGCGTCGTTTAACAACTAGTTTTGCGGTTGGACAGCGTTTCGGCGCTATCGCCCGCGCGCCAGCGCGATGCCCGCCAGATTCTGCGTCCGTTTGATATAGCGTATGGTCGGCGCTGGCCCGTTACCGACAAGCGCATGGAACGCCGCGAGATGCCCCGCCGCCTCCCCCCGCGCCCGCACCACATCATTCGCCTGCTCCACCACCGCCACCGCATCGCCGAGCAGGACAAAATTCGTCAGTCGCAGGTCCTGCGCCAGCCGCAGCGCCGCGATCAGCGCCAGCCACTCGGCATCCATGCTGCTGCCGATCCCCGCGTCGCGCACGACCGTCGCCGCGCCGCCAGTCACCACGGCGGTTTCCATCCGCCCCGGGTTCGGCCGGCACCCGCCGTCGAAATAGATTTTGATCCGGCGCGCCACCATCGGCCCCCTTTAGCCAGTCAGAACGTCCCGCGCACCGAAAAGGAAAAGATCGGACCGATCAGCCGGTCGCGCTCCTCGATAAAGCTGATCGGGCTTTCGCCGCGAACCCCGGTATAGGCCGTGCGATCGCGCTTCGAGCGCGCATTGGCGATGTTGCGGACCGACGCGCGGACGGTCAGGCCCAGCACATCCTTATGCTCGACGAAGACCGACGCCCAGACTGGCCCTTCCCAGAGCTTGTCGGTCTGGTTGCGGCGATAACTCGGCTGATAATGTGCATATTCGACATTGCCGCCCCACGCCCAGTCGCTCGCCGGAATGTCGTGGCGCAGGCCGAGGCTGACCACCGTGTCGGTAAAGCCGTTCCATTGCCGCTTTTCGCCGGTGAAGGGGTCGCGCAGCGAGCTTTTCTGCAGCAGCATCCGCGGTTCCAGCCGCAGCCCCTTGATCCCCGCGGGGTCGAGGTTGATCGTCGCGGTCCAGTCGATCGCCCCCGCCTTCGCCTTCGCGATATTGCCCACCGCCTCGCCATCGGTGCCGATCGGGATCACGTCGACGCGGTCCTCGACGTCGCGATAGATCAGGATGAGCTTGGTCGAGCCCCAAGCGCCGAATTTCTTGTTGATCTCCGCCTCATAGGTCCAGTCCTGCTGGGGCCTCAGGTCGTTGTTGCTTTCGTTCTGGTTGCCGTCGTTCAGGAAAGCGCGCGCGAGAAAGTCATAGAAGGATAATTGCAGCACGCGCCGCCGCATTTTTACCGAAACGTCGAAATCGGGGGTCGGCGTCCAGGCGAGCGAGATCGACCCCTTGGGCCGGAAAAAGCTGCGCGTCAGGCCGTTCATGCCCGTCTGGGTGATCGTCGAATGTTCGGCGCCCGCGATGATCTGGAAATTGAGCTTGTCGCTCAGCTTGCGTCCAAAGCTCAGCAACCCTTCATACCGATCCTCGCTGACCCCGCCGGTGCCGCCCTCGAACGGCTGGTCGATCCACGCCCCCGCCGGATCAAGCACCGCGATCGACGCGACATTGTCGAGCGTGTTGAACGCGGCTTCTCCGGATAATTGCCAGTCGCCGCCGAACATCTTCCACTGATATTCGCCGCGCCCGATCGTCTCGCCAAGGTCGCCGGTCTGCGCAAAGCGGTCGCCGGTCGCGATGCCGCCGTCGGGGGTCGTGATGATCTCTTGCCGATAGGGCTCGTGGCTGAACCGGCGGAGCCCGATCAGTTTCAGCTTTCCGGGGCCGACGCCAAACTGATAATCGCCGCTGACCTCGTAATTCCAGCTGTCGGCATTTTCATATACCGTGCGGACGCGATCGGGCAGGCCGGGGCCGGTCCGCACGCCATCCTCATAATAACGGTCATATTTGCGCTGATAATGGCCGCCGAGGTTCAGCGCCGTATCGCCCGGCGGATCCCACGTAATCCGCCCCGACAGCTTCGGCGTGTCATAATGCGTGTTCCAGATGTCCTGTCGCCGCTCGAGGATATTGCCCGCGCCATCATAGATCAGGGTCGGCCCGCCCGCCCCGCTGCGCGCCGAATCATCGTTGTTCAGCGCGACCTCATATTCGACCGTCCCGCTGCGGCCGCGCACTGACACATCGGCGCGGGTGAACAGCGGATCGGTATAATGCGCGCGGAACTCGGGCTTCCACGAAAATTGTCCCGAAAAACTATCGGCGCGATAGACGATATTGGCGACCTGTCCCGACAATCCGGGAATATCGAGCGTCGCGCCGTCGACGACCTCAATCCGCTCGACATTGCCCGCGGGGATGCGCGACAGCTGCGTATACATGTCGTCGCCCTTGTTCGACGGCCGCTCGCCGTTGAACAGGACATTGCCCGTCGCTTGCCCCAGCCCGCGCAGATTTTCATTGTCGCGGATCTGAAAGCTCGGAACCTGGATCAGCATGTCATAGGCATTATTGGGCGCGTAGCGCGCGAAATCAGCGGGCGTATAGACCTGCCGCGCCGCATCGCCGATCCCGCCCGCGGGCGCTTCGGTCGGCGCGGGCGGCGGCGTGTCGCCGGTCGGCGCCGCCGTCTCCTGCGCCAGCACGGGCGTCGATAGCGCAGCCGCGATCGCCATCAGGCTGGTCCATCGCGTCACTTGGAAACTCCCCCCGCCGCGCGGTTCATCGCCTGCGCATATTCGCCCGTGACCCCCATCGCCTTCATGCCGACGACCTCGTCGGCGCTCAGCCCCCGGTACCCCGCCGCGGCCAGCCCGCGCACATAGGCGCCGTCGACGCCCAGCGCCTTGCACGCGATCGCATCCTCGACATCGGTCAGCACCAGCGCTTCGGATTTGAGATCGCGGATATATTCGGGCCGCACCTCGAGCGCCGCCGCCGCGATCAGATCGTCGGCATCCTTCGGCCGCACGCCCTCACGCGTCAGCCCGTCGGCCAGTTCGATCGTCGCATCGACCATCAGCATCGCAAGCAGGGTCGAACGCCGGTCGGGCACAAGACCGCGTTCGCCGAGCGCGCGCTCGAACGCGGGATCGGAAGTGAAGCGGCACTCGCCCTTGCCCTCGAACGGCCCGATCAGCGAGCCGGTGCATGCCAGCGTCCCCGCATCATGCGTCACGGCAAAGCTCACCGGCCCCGGCGTGCTCCGGCCGAGCGCAGCTTCCGCGGCGGCGAAATAGGGGCGCGAGCCGTCGAAACTCTGGTCGCTGCTCGACTGTTTGTGCTGGATGCGAACGCGCGGCGCGCCTTTCTTTCCGCCCGCGGGCTCGGCGACCCAGCTCACATCGCTCAGGACCAGCGGGTCTGCGGCGGCGGTCGGCGCCGAACAGGCGAGGATCGACAGCAACGCGGCGCCGCCGGCAAGATACAGGGCTTTCATTGGACACACTCCTCCCTCCGTGCGCCGGGCGAGCGTCATCGCTCGCCGCCGCAGCGGCAATTTTGAATCAGGTTTCGATTAATCGTCGGTCGCTGCGGACGAATGTCCGGGCGTCAGTCGCGGGCGTCAGTCGCGGATGGGCGGCTCGGGCGGCTCGGGCGTTACAGGGAATTCGACCCGCGCGGTCCGGCCATCGGCACGCCGCGCCTCGATCACGCCGCGTTCCATATCGACAACCGCAACATTGTCGCCGCGCACCGCCCTCGATACCGGGCGCGCCGCCGTAGCGGGACGCGGCTTCACCGGCCGGAACCCGCCCGTCGCGCGCAGTTCGATCGCATCGTCGGCGTCGCGCATCTTCACCCCCGATTTCTGCATGTCGGTGACGAAATCGCAGTCGACGCCCATCGCCTTCAGCGCGATCAGATCGTCGATCCCGACGTCGGGAAAATGGGCTTTCATGTCGCGGGCAAAGGCGGCGTTGACCCCAACATGCCGCGCGCCAACCAGTTCGTCGAAATCGGCGCCGGGAATGACGCCGCGCATCTGCCGGACATAGGCGGGATCGATCCCGCTCGCCTTCGCCGAAATAAGCTCATCGGCGTTGAGCGATCCGCCATGCTCGCGCATCTCGGCGACATATTCGGGGGTCACCCCGACCGCACGCATGCTCACCAGCTGCTCGGCGGAGAGTGTCTTCGATGTCGCGGCGGCGGCGGCCGCATCATCGGTCGCTGCCGCCTTCGCCGCTGCGGCGGACTGCGCTGTGACCGTCGTCGTCTTTTTGGTCGTCGAGACGGCTGCGGAGTGGACGTCCGCCGTCGTTTCGCGATCGGCAGTTGCCGAAAAGGCCGCCAGCGGCGCGGTCACGCCCGCGAGCACCACCAGGCTCATCAGGATCCAGCTCGCGCTCGCCGGGCCGCGCTTCAGGCTGCTATCGAGCACGCGGGTGATCCGGCGCTTCAGACTGTCCTTGCCCGGCGCGACGCCATGCGCCGCAAGCAGCGCGCCCTGATTGTCGTGCCGCGCCGCGCCGACCAGCAAGGTCGCATAATCGGGTCCGTCGATGTCGGCCATCAGCACCGCGTCATCGGCCGCTTCCTCGCGCAATTGATGGCTTTCGCGCGCCAGCATCCACACCAGCGGATTGAACCAGAACACCGCGCAGGCGACACGCGCGCCGAGCAGTTTCGCCCAGTCGAGCCGCGCGACATGCGCCAGTTCGTGCGCGATGATCGCCTCGGCCTCACCCGATGCCGCCACGGCTTTCGGGCTCAGCACGATCGTCGGACGCAGCACGCCCCAGCTGATCGGCGAGCGCAGTTCGTCGCTCACGAGCAGCGCGGTGCCATGCTTGAACCCCATGCGCCGCTGCGCTTCGGCAAGCGCCGAGAGCCACGACCGTTCGACAAGGACTTCGGCGCGCCCGCGCATCGCGAACAGCCGCACCACCGCGAGCGCCATCATTCCAGATAGGAGCAAGAGCGGGAGCAGATAGAGAAAGGTGGCAAGGTCGCTCCACGGAAAAACGATCGGCGTCGATCCGGCCGTATCCACCACGACAGGGACTGACGTCGCGGCGGGCGCCGGATCGATCGCCGATCCCCCGGTTGTTCTGGCCGTTTGCACGATCGGCGCGGCGGCTTCGAAGGACCAGCTCGCAGGTAGCGGCGTCCATTGCGGCAGCAACAATATCGCGGCGGGCAGCGCGAGCAGCGCCATCAGCCCGGCATGCGCGATCATCGACCGCTCGCCGGCCGAACGCGACCGCGCGAGACGCAGCAACCCCAGCGTCAGCGCCGCAACCACGACGGATTTCCAAGCAAGGCCCAGCAACATGGCGGTGGTCAACATCACCCTCTCCCTTCGCGCGCTTTGGCGATCATCTGTTCGAGTTCGTCGAGTTCGCTATTGCTCATCTCGCCCTGCATGCCGAGCAGCGCGGCGGCGGCGCTTGTCGCCGATCCGTTGAAGAACACGCGCACGACCTGGCTCAGCGCCGACTTGCGCGCCGCCTTGTCCGACACGCTGGGTGTATAGACGAAACCATGTTCCGATTGCTCGCGCACGACGAAGCCCTTGGTCTCGAGCCGCTTCAGCATCGCGCGGATCGCCGAACCCGACAATTCATCGGCCAGCGCCTCGCCAATCTCGGTCACGGTCGACGCGCCGCGCTCATAGAGAATATCGACGATCTCGCGTTCTCGCGGGGGCAGGCTGGACAACATACGACTCACCTCATGCGCTACATTTGTAGCGTGCTACATTTGTAGCGCCTGCTTGGCAAGGGGTTTTATCGGGATAATACACGCGGCACCCGATAGGGGCCGCTATGGGGTGAAAAGCTGTCATGCCCCACATCCGTCATTCCCGCGAAAGCGGGGACCCAGAGCGTCCGTCGGCTGGCCTAGCGCTGGGTTCCCGCTTTCGCGGGAATGACGAAATGTTGGAACGGGGGCCACCGCAATCGGTCGACGGCCGACATCGCCGCCGCCGCGCCCGGCTTGCATGCCGTGACCCCGCAGCCTACATCAACAGCTCAACCAACCGGAGATTCCCGCCATGGACCGCAACCTGCCCGCAACGCCCCGCCTTGCCGCCAGGAAAGCTCATATCCATGCCGTCGATTACAATCTCCAATCTCAGCTGGTCCACGCCTGACGGCCGCGCCGTCCTTGTCGACCTCGACCTTAATTTCCAGCCCGAACGCGCCGGCATCGTCGGGCGCAACGGCATCGGCAAATCGACGCTGCTGCGCCTGCTGACCGGCGAACTCGCCCCTGCGTCGGGCAGCATCGCGGTCGACGGCAGCATCGCGATGCTACGGCAGACCGTGCAGGTCGCCTCGCACGAAAGCATCGCCGACCTGTTCGGCGCGCGCGCTGGCCTCGCCTTGCTGCGCAAGGCCGAAGCGGGCGAGGCGAGCGTCGAGGAGATCGGCGACGCCGACTGGACACTCGAAGCGCGGATCGACGAGGCGCTCGCGGGCGTCGGCCTGCCGCTTCCCGCGGACACACCGCTCGCGACACTATCGGGCGGCCAGCGCACGCGCGCCGCGCTCGCGGGCGCGATGTTCGCCGCGCCCGATTTCCTGCTTCTCGACGAGCCCACCAACAATCTCGATCCAGAAGGCCGCGAAGTGGTGCGCGACCTGCTCGCCCGCTGGCGCGGCGGCGCGATCATCGTCAGCCACGACCGCGAATTGCTGGGAGAGATGGACGCGATCGTCGAACTGACCAGCCTTGGCGCCGCGCGATACGGCGGCGGCTGGAACGCCTTTCGCGCGCGCAAGGAGATCGAGCAGGCAGCGGTCGAGGCCGAACTCGCGGGCGCGGAAAGGCGCGCCGATACGGCGCAGCGGCAAGCGCAAGCATCCACCGAAAAACAGGACCGCCGCGATTCGCGCGGGCGCGGCAAAGCTGATCGCGGTGGCATGCCCAAAATTCTCCTCGGCGCTCAGAAACGCCGTGCCGAGGAAACGCGCGCCGCGGGCAGCCGCCTCGCCGAACGCCAGCGCGGCGAGGCCGAAGCGCAGCTATCCGCCGCGCGCGCGAAGGTCGAGATTGTCGATCCCCTGTCGGTCGGCCTGCCCTCGTCCGGTCTTCCCGCATCGCGGACCGTGCTTGCCCTCGACCATGTCACGGCGGGCTATGCCGAAGGGCGGCCGGTCATCGACAATCTGTCGCTCACCCTCACCGGCCCGGAGCGCGTCGCCATCACCGGCCCCAATGGCTCGGGCAAGTCCGCACTCCTCGCCCTCGTCGCGGGCACACTCGCGCCTTGGTCGGGACAGGTGCGCGTGGGTGTCCCGTCCGCGCTTTTCGACCAGCGTGTCAGCCTGCTCGACCCTAAGGTTTCTATCGCCGCCAATTTCCTCCGCCTAAATCCGGGCACGACGAACAACCAGTGCCGCGCCGCGCTCGCGCGCTTCCGCTTCCGCGCCGACGCCGCCGACCGCATCGTCGGCACGCTAAGCGGCGGCCAGATGCTCCGCGCCGGCCTCGCCTGCGTCCTCGGCGCGCCAGAACCGCCGCAATTGCTGATCCTCGATGAACCCGGCAACCATCTCGACATCGAATCGCTGACGGCGGTCGAAACCGGCCTCGCCGCCTATGACGGCGCGCTACTCGTCGTCAGCCATGACGCGGCGTTTCTGGCGGCAATCGGAATGACGCGAACGATCGAACTGACCCGCACGGGGAACGGCGGGGGTTAGGCGGCGGCACCCCGTCGGTTTTTATGGCGAAGCGCCATCTTTCCTCGTCTCCGCTAACCTTCTTTTAACCAGCTGCCCCCAACAACCCGCTTATGCCTATTTTCGGACATTTTCTGCCATCGGCGCCCGGCGCCGACAAACGTCTCGACGCGCGCCGAAAACTCAGCCTTCTCGCCTCGGGCTTGCGACACGATGGCACCGGCATCGAGGTGCAGATCCACAATATCTCGGGGACGGGCCTGCTGCTCGAAAGCGACGTCAAACTGGCGAACGGCGACCGGATAGAAATCGAGCTTCCGCATGCGGGCGACATTACGGCGGTCGTCATCTGGGCCAGCGGGCGGCTTTTCGGCTGCCAGTTCGAAGGCCCGGTGTCGCCGGCAACGCTGAGCGCCGTAGAGCTCAAAAGCGCGATCGGTGCGGCGCCCGAACTGGCGGATGCTGCGGCGCCCGCGCCCGACGTTGAGGAAGATCAAACCGCCGCGGTCACCGACGATGCCGCGCCCGAAATCGGCACGCCGCCCGAACCGATCCAGGACCTCATCAACCGCAGCCGCGAACAGATTGCGCAGGCAATCGGTATCACCACCGACCGGGTCCGCATCTTCGTCGAATATTAGCGCGGCGATCCAGGCTAGGCTGCCATCACCTTCGCGATCAGCCGCTCTTCCTTTGCGATCCACGGCGCCATGCTCGGCCGCGACAGGATCGCCTCGCTCCACGCCGCAATCTTCGGATGCGTCGCGGCATCGATGCACGAACCGCAATGACGCAGGTTCATCAGCGGCGACGCGACCGCGAGGTCGGCCAGCGTCAGCCGGTCGCCGACAAGGAAACCCGACGCCGGGATCGCGCTTTCGAGATAGGCTAGCAGCTTCGGCAATTCCTCACCCTCCGCCTGCGCCGCGGCGGCGAGGTCGCCCTCGCGCCCGAGGAATTTCGGCGCGACGATGCGGTTGAAGAACATCTTGCCGCTGCACGCCGCGAACACCGTATCGCCAAATTCCTCCCACCAGATCACCTTGCCACGCTCCTTTGGATCGGCGGGGATCAGCGCGGGTTCGGGGTGTTTCGCCTCGACATATTGGATGATCGCGCTCGAATCGGCGAGCAGGAAGCCGTCGTCGTCCATCGCCGGCATCTTGCCCAGCGGCGACGCGGCGCGAAAGCCCGGATCGGGATCGGCGATACCGACGCCCTTCAGCTCGAAATCGATCCCCTTTTCGCCCAGATAGCCCAGCAATTTTCGCACGAACGGCGATACCAACGACCCGTAAATGATCATCCCGCATCCTTTCCCAAATATCGCGCCAGCATAGGCGACGGGTTGCGTTTCGCAACCCGTATCGGCGCCGCCCGTGCGGCACGAAATAAACTTGCTATCGGCGGCGCGGCGTGAAACATCCGGCGACAGAGGGGGGCGCTGCTGCGGCAGCCATCAGGCAGGATGAACATATGCGCCCTTCGTCGTGGGCAGACCGGCTGCTGGCGCTCTCTGCCCGGTTCGTGGGTCTCATCATATTGATCGCCACCCTGCTCGCTGCGGGCGCGAGCTTTCTCTACAATCGCGGCGAGGAAGCCGACCGCGCCGACCGCGTCGCAATCCAGGCCAATATGCGGCTGCGCGATCATATCGCGGTGCTGGAGGGGGTGCGCGCGCTCTATCAATCGGACAGCCAGTCAAGCGGGCCGGGAATCCGCGCCTATCTCACCGCGCTGCGGCCGCAAATTCACGCGCCGGGGATGGAAGGGATCGGCATTGCGGTGGCAATGCGCCAGGGCTCACCCGCCGCGGCCGAGGCGATGCTGCGCCAGAATTACGGCCGCGACATCGCCGTCTGGCCCGCAACCAGCCAGCCGATCGGCTTTCCGATCGTGCTCGTCGAACCCTATACGCCGCGCCGCGACAGCGCGCTCGGCTATGACATGTATAGCGAGCGGGTCCGGCGCGAGGCGATGCGCCGCGCCTGGCAAACCGGCCAGCCCGCGGCGAGCGGGATCGTCCAGCTCGTCCAGGAAAAGGGCGTCGCCGAGCGGCAGCCCGGTTTTCTGATCTATGTGCCGATTTATGCGGGGCGGGCCACAACCGGCGCGCCGGGCATTTCCCACGATGCGATCCAGCCGGCCACCATCGCCACCGCGCCAAATGCGCGGCCGATCGAGGCCTTTGTCTATGCCCCGTTCCGCGTCCGCGACCTGATGACCGCGGTGCTCGGGCCCCAGCTCGACGCGATCGACGGACTGGAAATCTATGCGGGCGAGGGTCCGTCGGCGCCGCTGATCTTCCGCCACGGCACGATGGGCTGGGACGCGCATGAGCAGAAACTCCGCGTCGCCGACCGGCAATGGACGATGCGCATCTCCTATGGCCGGCTGCTCGAACGGATCGGCCGCCCCTTCGGCATCTTCCTCTTCGGCTTTGCGATCATGCTGCTCGCGATGCAGCTCCACCGTCTCCAGCAACGCCGGGTCGGCGCCTTCCAGGCGCTCGCCGACGAACAGGCGCGCTATGCCGCCGATCGCGAGTTGATGATCGGCGAAATGGCGCACCGGATGAAAAACGCCTTCGCGCGCATCGGCGCGCTCGCGCGCATCACGCTGCGCGAATCGACCAGCCTCGAGGATTTCGAGGCCAAGTTCGACGGCCGTATGCGGGCCTTGTCCGACGCCAAGCAGATGCTCGTCACCGGCGCCGTCGACAGCGTCGATCTCGGCCGCATCGTCCACCGCGAGCTGGAAATCGCGGGCGTTTCGGCCGATCAGCTCGCTGCCATCACCGGCCCCGAGGTCCGCCTGGGCGACGAGGGCGCGCAGGCGCTGTCGCTCGCGGTCCACGAATTCGTCACCAACAGCATCAAATATGGCGCGCTCGCGGGCAAGGGCCGCCTCACCATTGGCTGGCACCGCGACGGCGGCGATATCGAGCTTGACTGGACCGAAAGCGACCTCGCCGAAACGCCGCATATCGAAAGCGAAAGCTTCGGCACGCAGTTCATCCGCACGCTGATCGAACGCCAGCTCAAGGGCAGCTGGCGGCGCACCACGGTTGACAACCGCCTCGCCATCGTCATTCGCTGGCCCGACAATGTCCCGACAAACTGACGCGTGCTGGCACATCTGGATCGACCGCGGCGGCACCTTCACCGATGTCGTCGCGCGCAGCCCCGACGGCGCGGTCGTCACCACCAAATATCTCAGCGAAGACCCAGCGCGCCCCGGCGACGCCGCGGTGGGCGCGATCCGCGACCTGACGGGCGTGGGTGCGGGCGCGCTCCCCCCGCTCGCGATCCGCATGGGGTCGACCGTCGCGACCAATGCCCTCCTCGAACGCAAGGGCGAGCCCACATTGCTCGCGATCACCCGGGGCTTTGGCGACGCACTGACGATCGGCTATCAGGACCGCCCCGCCCTCTTCGCGCGCCGCCTTGACCGCATCGCGCCGCCGCATGCCGCCGTCGCAGAAATCGTCGAACGGATGAGCCCCGAGGGCGATGTCCTGACCCCGCTCGACGAAGCCGCCGCGCGCGCCGCGCTGCAAGTCGCGCGGGGCGACGGCCTGACCAGCATCGCGATCGTGCTGATGCACGGCTATCGCTACCCCGCGCATGAACGCCGCCTCGCCGCCATCGCGCTGGAGGTCGGCTTCAAGCAAATCTCGACCAGCCACGATGTCAGCGCGCTGATCAAGCTGATCGGCCGCGGCGACACCACCCTCGCCGACGCCTATCTCTCACCCGTCCTCCACCATTATGTGCGGCAATTCGTCGCAGAGCTGGGCGAAGGCGTCGACCCGCAGTTCATGAAAAGCTCGGGCGGCCTCGCATCGGCCGCCGCTTTCCACGGCCGCGACGCGATCCTTTCGGGCCCCGCGGGCGGCATCGTCGGCATGGTCGGCAGCGCCGCGCCGCTCGGCAAGACGCGCCTGATCGGCTTCGACATGGGCGGCACCTCGACCGATGTTAGCCATTACGCCGGCCGCCTCGAACGCGATAACGAGACGATCGTCGCCGGCACGCGCATCCGCGCCCCGATGCTGCGCATCCACACCGTCGCGGCGGGCGGCGGCTCGATCTGCCGCTGGGACGGCGCGCGCCTCACCGTCGGACCCGAAAGCGCCGGCGCAAACCCCGGCCCCGCCGCCTATGGCCGCGGCGGGCCGCTCACCGTCACCGATTGCAATGTCCTGCTCGGCAAGATCCAGCCCGCGCACTTCCCCAAGCTCTTCGGCCCCAACGGCGACCAGCCACTCGACCGCGATGTGGTCGTGCGGAAATTCGCCACCATGGCTGCGGAAATCGGCAATATCACCCCCGACGCCCTCGCCGAAGGGCTGCTCGCCATCGCGGTTCAGCAGATGGCGAACGCGATCAAGCGCATCACCATCGCGCGCGGCCATGATGTGTCGCAGGGCTACAGCCTCGTCGGGTTCGGCGGCGCCGCGGGCCAGCATGTCTGCCTCGTCGCCGACGCACTCGGGGTCGACGAGATCTTGCTTCACCCGCTCGCCGGCGTGCTCTCGGCCTATGGCATGGGCCTTGCGCGCCCCTCGGCGATCCGCGAGCGCACGCTCGGGCTCACGCTCGACGGCGATTGCGCCGCCACGCTCGCCGACGTCGAAGCCGAACTCGCCGCTCACGCCGGCGCCGACCTGACTCCCGACGCCGAAACGACCCGCGAAACCCTGCTCTTCGTCCGCCTCGCCGACAGCGACAATGCGATCGAACTGCCTCTCGCCCCGCCCGCCGAGGTCGCATCGGCCTTCGCCGCCGCCTTCCGCCAACGCTTCGGCTACGCCCCTCATCGCAATCTCGTCGTCGATCGCATGCGCGTCGAACTGACCGAGGCGGGCGATGATCCTGCGACCTTGCCGCCGCCGTCAGCTGCCGCCGAAACCGCCCCCGAAACCGTCACCGCCTGGCTAGCGGGCGGCGAGCATCTGGTCCCGCTGCACCAGCGCGCCGCCCTCGCCCCCGGCCGCAGGATCGCCGGCCCTGCAATCATCGTCGACGCGCTGGCGACGACGGTGATCGAGCCGGGATGGAAAGCGACGGTTGAGCATGAGGGGACCCTGCGTTTAGCCAAGACCTCAACGATCCTGCTGGCTGCCACCTCCCCATCGCAAGTCGATGGGGAGGGTCCATCGGATCCCGACCCGATCCGCCTCGAAATCTTCAACAGCCTGTTCATGGCGATCGCCGAGGAAATGGGCGGCGCGCTCCAGCACAGCGCCTCGTCGATCAACATCCGCGAGCGGCTCGATTTCTCGTGCGCGATCTTCGACGGCACCGGCTGCCTGGTCGCCAACGCCCCGCATATGCCCGTGCATCTCGGCTCGATGGGCGAGAGCGTCCGCACGATCCTGCGCCAGCGCACCAAAGACGGTCGCGGCATCCGGCGCGGCGACGCCTATGCGCTCAACGCCCCCTATGACGGCGGCACCCACCTCCCCGACATCACCGTCATCATGCCCGTGTTCGTCGAGACAGCCGACACCCCCGCCTTTTTCGTCGCTGCACGCGGCCACCACGCCGACCTCGGCGGCATCGCCCCCGGTTCGATGCCGCCCGACAGCAAGAGCATCGAAGACGAAGGTATCCTGTTCGACAATATGCTGATCGTCGACGACGGCCATTTCCGCGACGCTGCCGTCGCGGCGCACCTTGTCGATAGCGACTGGCCCGCACGCAATCCGGCGCTCAACATCGCCGACCTGAAAGCCCAGGTCGCCGCGTGCCAGCGCGGCGCAAGCGCGCTCGCCGACCTCTCCGCCGCGCACGGCTCCGCCACCGTCGCCGCCTATATGGCGCACGGCCAGCGCCAGGCCGAAGCCGCCGTGCGTCAACTCATCGCCCGCCTCGACGACGGCCAATTCCGCTACGCGATGGACAATGGCGCCGAGGTGGTCGTCGCCGTCAAAGTCGACCGCGAGGCACGCCACGTCACCATCGACTTCACGGGTTCCAGCGCTACCCTCCCCGACAATTTCAACGCGCCGATGCCGGTCGTCCGCGCTGCCGTCCTCTATGTCCTGCGCACGATGCTCGACGATCCGATCCCTATGAACGAGGGCTGCCTCGCCCCCGTCACCTTGATCGTCCCGCCCGATTCGATGCTGTCCCCCACCTATCCCGCCGCAGTCGTCGCGGGCAATGTCGAGACGAGCCAGGTCATCACCGACGCTCTCTTCGCCGCGTTCGGCGCGATGGCGCCCGCGCAGGGAACGATGAACAATTTCACCTTTGGAAACGACACGCACCAATATTATGAAACGATCGCCGGCGGCTCGGGCGCCGGCCCCGGCTTCGACGGCACCAGCGTCATCCAGACGCATATGACCAACAGCCGCATGACCGACCCCGAAGTCATGGAAACGCGCTTCCCGGTCATTGTCGAGGCGTTCTCGATCCGCAAAGGTTCGGGCGGCAAGGGCCAATGGCACGGCGGCGACGGCGCCACCCGCCGCATCTGTTTCCGCGAACCGATGGCCGCGAATATCCTCGCGAACCGTCGCAAAATTGCGCCCAGTGGCCTCGCGGGCGGCGGCGATGCCGCGCCCGGCCGCAACTGGGTCGAGCGCGCCGACGGATCGGTTGAAGTGCTCGCCGCGACGGGCAGCGCGAACCTCGACACAGGCGACGCCTTCGTGATCGAAACGCCGGGCGGCGGCGGCTATGGCGAGGCGGGGGGCGAGCACGAATGAAGAAGGTCCACGCGGAGGCGCGGAGGCGCGGAGAATTTGATTCGCGCCGAGGCGCAGAGAACGCAGAGAAATATAGCGCCGTGTCCCCGCGAAGGCGGGGACCCATCTCCTGTCGGTTCTATCTTGCGCCCACCGGCGATAGATCCCCGCCTTCGCGGGGAAACAAAGAATATTCAAAATTACTATCTCTGCGCCTCTGCGCGAATCCCCTTTTTTCTTCTTTCTTCCTTCTCCGCGCCTCCGCGTCTCCGCGTGAACAAATATTCTCAGCTCTGTCGGGGCGTGGCTGATGCTCGTCCTGATCGGCATCCTCATCATCATCGCGGGCTTCCTGCTCCGCTTCAATCCGTTGCTCGTCATCATGGCCTCGGCGCTCGCGACCGGGCTCGCCGCGGGGCTCGACCTCACCGCGATCGTCGCGGCCTTCGGCAAGGCGTTCAACGACACGCGCTATGTGTCGATCATATGGATCGTCCTTCCGGTCATCGGCCTGCTCGAAGCTTACGGCCTCCAGCAACATGCGCGCACGCTGATCGGCCGCATGAAGGGCGCGACGCTCGGTCGCCTGCTCACCTCCTATCTTCTGCTCCGTCAGGGCATGGCCGCAGTCGGCCTCACCTCGGTCGCGGGCCATGCCCAGACCGTGCGCCCGCTCGTCGCGCCGATGGCCGAAGCCGCCGCCGAGGCGGCGAACCCCGGGCTCTCGGGCGACCAGCGCGAGGAGGTCAAGGCGCACGCCGCCGCGACCGACAATATCGGGCTGTTTTTCGGCGAAGACATCTTCCTTGCCATCGGCTCGATCCTGCTGATGAAGGGCGTGCTCGAAGGCTATGGCTATCAGATCGAGCCGCTGCACTTCTCGCTGTGGGCGATCCCGACGGCGATCGCCGCTTTCCTGATTCACGGCTTCCGTCTCCGCCGCCTCGACCGCCGCATGGCGGCAAAAACGGAGGCCAGGGCATGATCACCCTCGACTTCGTTTACACCCTCGCGGGCCTGACCTTCGCGCTCTTCGCTGTCCTCGGCCTCGCCGACCGCAGCAATCCCAAACGTCTCGGCAACGGTCTCTTTTGGGGGCTGCTCGCGCTCTCGATGCTCGGCGGCGACTATCTGGGCGATTTCGGCAACGGCTTGCTCGTCCTCGCGCTCGTCGCCATCGCCGGCACCGGCCAGATCGGCCGCGCCCCCGGCGGCGAGGTCGCTGCCGAGGTGCAGGCCGAGCGCGCCGCGAAATATGGCAATTTCCTCCTCCTCGTCGCGCTGATCATCCCCGCCGTCGCGCTCATCGGCACCTTCCTCTTCAAGGAAGTCGCGGGCCTCGCCGACCCGAAACAAGCGACGCTCATCTCGCTTGCGCTCGGCGTGCTGATCGCGCTCGCGGTCGGCATGGCGCGCCTCAAACCCCCGCCTTTGCTTCCGCTGCAACAGGGCCGCCACCTGCTCGATTCGGTCGGCTGGGCGGCGATCCTGCCGCAGATGCTTGCCAGCCTCGGCGCGGTGTTCGCGCTCGCCGGGGTCGGCGACGTGGTGGGCGGCCTGATCGGCACCGCGATCCCGCAGGGCAGCCTGTTCGGCGCCGTGCTCGCCTTCGGGCTCGGCATGGCGCTGTTCACGATGGTGATGGGCAACGCCTTCGCTGCCTTCCCCGTGATGCTCGCCGCGGTCGGCATGCCCTTGCTCATCAAACAATATGGCGGCGATCCCGCGGTGGTCGCGGCGATCGGCATGCTCGCGGGCTTCTGCGGCACGTTGATGACCCCGATGGCCGCCAACTTCAACCTCGTCCCCGCCGCGCTGCTCGAACTCAAAAATCCCTATGGCGTGATCAAGGCGCAGATCGGGACGGCGGTGCCTTTGCTCGCGGTGAACATCCTCTTCATCTGGCTGTTCGCCTTCTGACGCCGTCCTTTAATCCCGTTCGTGTCGAGCGAAGTCGAGACACCCATCGATTGCGCGCTCCCTCGGGGCATCTCGACTTCGCTCGATGCGAACGGATATGGAGGTTGCATGGAATTGACCCCCGACCACGCCGCCCGCTTTGCCACCGCGACCCTCGCCCATCTCGGCCGCGAATATCCTTACAAGATGGACCTCGTCCTCACCGGTCCCGAGGACGCAAAGCCGCCGCGCGAGCATCATCCGATCTTCCACGGCAGCTTCGACTGGCACAGCTGCGTCCATGGCTGGTGGCAGATCCTCCGCCTCGCGCGCCGCTTCCCGGGCCTCCCCATCGCGAACGAGATCCGCGCCCGTGCCGACGCGATGCTCGTCCCCGAAAAGGTCGCGGGTGAACGCGCCTTCCTCGATCGCCCCTATTCGGCCGCCTTCGAGCGCCCCTATGGCTGGGCCTGGCTGCTCGCGCTCCATGCCGAGGCCGAACGCCACGACGCCCCGTGGGGCCCCGCGCTCGAACCGCTCGCCGCCGCCTTTGCCGATCGCTTCCACGCCTTCCTGCCCAAACTCACTTATCCGCTGCGCGTCGGCACCCATTTCAACATCAGCTTTGCATTGCTCCTCACGCGCCACTGGGCCGAACCGCGCGACCCCGCGCTGGTCGCGCTCATCGACGCCCGCGCCCGCGGCTGGTTCGCCGCCGACCGCGACTGCCAGGCATGGGAACCCGGCGGCGACGAATTCCTGTCCTCGGCGCTCACCGAGGCGCATCTGATGACCGCCGTCCTCGGCGACGACTTCCCACGCTGGTTCGACGCCTTCCTCCCCCGCGCCGCGCAGCAGCAACCCGCGACGCTCTTCACCCCCGCGACCGTCTCCGACCGCAGCGACGGCAAGATCGCGCATCTCGACGGCCTCAACCTCAGCCGCGCATGGAGCTGGCGCGCCATCGCCGCCGCGCTCGGCCCCGCGCACGCCGTCACGCCCGTGGCCGAAGCCGCGGCGCAGCGCCACCTCGCCGCCGCCCTCCCCCACGTCACCGGCGACTATATGGGCGAACATTGGCTCGCGAGCTTCGCGCTGCTGGCGCTCGACGGCCTTTAGGCCGTCGTCCCGGACAAGCGCACGGCCTCGCCGATTGACAAGCCCCGCGCTCGCGGCAACAGACGGCGCAAGGGGAGAGAGGCCAAGGTGAACGGAAAGATGCTGCGTCCCACATCGTTCGACGTTGCCGAGCGCGCCGGCGTGTCGCAGTCGACCGTCTCGCGCGCGCTCCGCAACAGCCCCGGCGTCAACGCCGAAACGCGCGCCCGCGTCTCCGCCGCTGCGCGCGAGCTGGGCTATGTCGTCGACCGCCACGCCTCGTCGCTGCGCCTCAAAAGCAGCGAGACGATCGCGCTGGTCACCATCTGCCGCCCCGGCGAGGACCGCAGCGCGATCAACCCTTTCTACTTCGCGCTGCTCGGCAGCATCGCCGCCGCGACCTCGGCGCGCGGGTTCAACCTGCTCGTCAGCTTCCAGGAAAATCCGGACAATTTCCGCGCCGATTTCGTCGCCTCGGGGCTCGCCGACGCGATGATCGTCATCGGCACCACCAGCAACCGCGCGGCATGGGACTATTTCGCGCAGGCGCAGGCCTCCGGCCTGGACTTCGTCTGCTGGGGCAGCCCGGGCAGCCCGTTCCACTGGATGCGCAGCGAGAATGACATCGGCGGCCAGCTCGCCGCCGAACATTTCGTGCGCGCCGGCCGCCGCCACATCGCCTTCGTCGGGCCGCAGCAATCGCCGCAGCGCCAGTTCGACGAGCGCCGCGACGGCTTCTCTGCCGCGCTCGCCGCGCACGGCCTCACCGCGATCGTCGCCGAGCCACCCGCCGCCGCCGACCGCCACGCGCAGGGCGTCGCCGCGGTGCAGGCCTTGCTCGAGGCGCATCCCGAAACCGACGCGATCTTCGCTGCCAGCGACATGCTCGCGCTCGGCGTCTTGCAGGGGCTCAAGGACGCCGGGCGCCGCGTTCCGCAAGACGTCGCGCTGATCGGCTTCGACGGCATCCGCGCCGGCACCCTCGCCGACCCCGCGCTCACCACGCTCGAACCCGACCTCGACGCCGCGGGCGAGGCGCTTGTCGCGATGGCGCTCGAGGATGACGAACGCACGCGCAGCGGCACGCGCATCCCCGTGCATCTGGTGGTGCGCGGCACGGCCTGACCAAGCGCCGCCCGGCGGCAATGCACAGCCTTTTCAGCTCGTTAAGCCTCTTCCTCAACAGCCGCCACATCCGCGCTACGCTATCGCCGCGCGGGACCATGACGGAAGGGCGGAGGAATCGACGATGCCGGGAACGACGTTTTTACAGGACCAAAAGGGCGCGACCGCGATCGAATATGGGCTGATCGCCGCGCTGATCGCGCTGGCGTGCATCATCGCCTTTCAGACGCTCGGCCTCAATCTCGAGACGATCTTCAACACGATCAACGACGCGCTGAACTGATCCGGCGGGGTTACGCCGCCTGATCGGCCCAGATCGACGCGCTTGATCGGCATCGCCAGCATCAGCGACAGCGGAATGGGACGGCCGGCCTCCGGATCAAGCCCGTCCTGAGCCGGTCGAAGGGCCCGGGGTGACGAAGCAGGGGAAATCCCGGCCCCCTACTTCCCCCGCACCCGCGCCGTCACCTTGATCTCGACCAGCGCCGTCGGCTCATACAGCGCGCTGATCCCGATCGCCGTCCACGCCGGCGGGGGCAGTTTCACATGGCGGTTCTTGACTGCGACAAAGGCGTCGATGGTGCCGGCCAAGTCGGTGTGAAAGGTCGTCATGTCGACGACATCGTCCCAACTAACTCCCGCGCGCGCCAGCGTCGCGGCGATGCGGGCAAAGGCCCGCTCGAACCCCGGCTCCAGCCCATCATCCCCCGGCGCCGGCCCCGCGACCACACCCGACAGATAGACGGTATCGCCCGCGATCACCGCATCGGCATAGCCCACCGCTTCCTGAAAGGCGCGCGCTTCGGGATTGCCGGGCATCAGCACGGCGCCGGGCTCGCGCGCGAAAGCGGGCGCGGCGAGAAGGGCAAGGCCCAGCATCGCCGTCGCGGCGGCCTTTTCTGTGGTTCGCATGGTCATCTCCCCTGCTCGCTGGTCAGGGTGGGAAGGTGACAGGGGTTTGGTGGCGGGGCAAGGCTGGCGGCGCAGGCGTCTTTTTAGCGGAAGAATTGGAATTTCTGCATCCGTCACCGTAATTCCGGCGTACAATCTCCCCCTTTGGATGAAAGGGAAGACCGTGAAATTGCCAAAGCGCCTACCATATGAAATGATGATTATTGTGGGCCTCTTGCTCGGAAGCTGTGGCGATAGCGCAACGCGCCGCTTCACAGAGGGTGATTATGACCGGATAGACATTGCCGACACGAACGCGCGTAATGCGATCTATCGCGTCAACGAACTAGAAGGTCGCGTCGAGGAACTGGAACGCCGCTTACGGTAGAAATTGCGGCCCGCGCTAACGGTTAGTTTTTATGCCGGACGGCTGTACCACGATCCACATACGCCGCCCGTCGTTGTCCCGCTTAGCCGATTCCGACCATTCGAATTCGATAAGGGAAATTGCAGCGGCAATTCTCATGTGGGCTGTTGGGCCTTTGACCGCCATATGAATACGGCTGAGTTTTTTGAAGCGTCGGCGTGCGCCTTTTGGCAATCTCAGTGCGATGGTATTAAAGTCACCGTCGAAGCTCAAAAGGACTGCATTTTTGCGCGAAGCGTAGGCGGCCACCATAGGGTCGGGGCTATCAGGAGGCAGTTTTTCGGCCAACCGAACAACCTTATGTCCGCGCTCTTCAAGAAACTTGCAGACGGATTCCGTCATACAGTGGTCAGCAAAGAACTCGATCGCCTCAAAGTGGCGGCTCAGGCAGCTAACTTATGCGTGCGCCTAGCGGCTTGCACGTCCTTAATGGTCAGAGTCGGATACTCTTCGACGATTGCATCGTCCGAATAGCCAGCCTCAATGAAGTCCTCAATGATGCTGACCGGGATGCGGGTCCCTTTGAACACGGACGCGTTCCGAGCGACAAATTTATGATGCTCAAACTTTCCTTCATCCGCTCGCTTGCGGTTCCGCAGTTTTTCGGTCTCCCTGAGCACTTCTTCGGCAATGGAGGGCAGGGGCACGCATTTGAGGGCAAGCTGCCCGTCGGTGATATTCCGAGGCTCACCCTTGATGTCGGTGACAATCTTGCGCTGAAGCACGCCAATCTCAATCTCCGACCAGGGTCTCGTCCATTGCGCTGTCATTGCCGGGTAAGCGGCTTTAATTTCACTCAGCGGAACGTGATAATCCGTCATCAGACTACGGAGCATTTTCAGGCCGACGAGATCTTCATACGAGTAAATCCGGCAGTAGGGATTTCCGCGATCTTCCTCGTCGAGATATTCTGGAGAAAAGAAGCCGAGCCGGTCCCACCGGATAAGCCTTGTGCGGGTAAGTTTCGTCACCCGCTCGGCATGGTCAATGCTGAACGCTTCCAGCACTGGCCGCTGCTTTTTCATAGATGATTTCGCCTTGGCCATTCTGGCAAATCTACTCCGAATGTGATGAACTGCAAACGACTTGTGGAATACCCCATATCATGCTGACCTTGAATGAAGCGTTGCTATCTGATCGCTCGACAAATTTATCACCCCAGCGGAAATCCAAGGCGCAGAAGTCGAAATGCGGAAGCCGTTGACGGCTTGCTATGGGACGCCCCACCAGAGTCCGAATTCTATACACTCAACCAAATCATCCACCCGAACCCCCAGCGCCTCCGCCAGCTTCACCTGGCTCAGCCCGCGCAGTTCGCGCCAAACGCGCAGCGGGCTTTCGCCGGCGATCAGCCGCTTGGCTTAGTCGGCGGGCACAGTTCCTCCTCGCCCGCCGCCAGCGCCGCTTTGGCGCTGTCATAGGCGCTGAGGTCGGCCAGATCGTCGGCCGCTTCGCGCAGGCGATCATATTCTTCGCGGGGGATCGTCACCATCAACCCACGATCTCGACCGGCACCCCAATGCCTTTATTGGCCACCAAGCCCCGGTCGAAGGTCACAAACGCCTCGACGCCCTTCGCCGCGACCAGATGGATATGATCGGCAAAATCGCCGCTCTTCGCAAAAGCCGCAACGGCGCTCCGCACCGCGTCGTCATCGTCCAGCACGACCCCCGGCACGTCGAATAGGTCCAGCAGCGAAGAGGCAAGATGCCCCCGCTCCATTCCGTAGCGCGATTGCAGCAGCCACCCGAGTTCGAGCAACACGGTCAACGGTACGAACACCCCCGCCTTCACCAGATCGCGCGCGATCGGCGACTGCACCGGATCGTCGTCGAGCATGAACCGCGCAAGGATATTGGTATCGGCCGCCTTCAAGTCGGCGGGTCCCAGCTCTTGTCCTCGCGAAACATCCGGTCGATCGCGGCATGGGCGTCTTCGTCGCTGATCCGCGGCCCCTTATAGTTCACGGTCTTGCGCATTTTCGCCATCGCTTCGTCGAAACTCATCGCCTTTTTCGCCTTGGGCTTGGCGCGCAGCATCACGCCGGCGGGGCCGTCGACGACCTCCAGCACCGTGCCGACGTCCCAATGCAGCCGGTCGCGCACATCCTTGGGGATGACGACCTGGCCCTTGGCGGAGACTCTTGTTTCCTTGGTCATACCGGTAAGATAGCATTGGAACAGGCCGGAAACAAGCTGGCCTCTCTCATATCGTCATCCCGGACTTGACCCGGGATCCACTCTACCGCCGTCGCATGGACCCCGGATCAAGTCGAACGAGCCACTTGTCTCGTTCGAGGGTGACGAAGTGTATAAACGAGGCGGTTTTCCTTTGCGTCTTCGCGCCTTTGCGTGAACCAAATCTTCCCCCCACCCCCTTGCATTTCCTTGGCCTGGGCGTAAGGCGGCGCCAACATAAACCCGCGCGTGCGACTCCCGTTGGCCCCGCTCTCCCGCTTCGCCATCGGACAGTCATTCCCCGCCGCGCCAACATGGGGACTGCAATCCTATGACGACCACGGGCAACGACACGCTTGCGACCCGCTCGACGCTGAGCGTCGGCGGCAAGGACTATGCTTATTATTCGCTCGACAAGGCCGCGGCCAAGCTGGGCGATGTCTCGCGCCTGCCGTTTTCGATGAAGGTGCTGCTCGAAAATCTGCTGCGGTTCGAAGATGGCGGTTTCACCGTGTCGACCGATGACGTCCAGGCGCTGGTCGACTGGCAAAAGGACCCGCATTCGAACCGCGAGATCCAGTATCGCCCCGCGCGCGTGCTGCTTCAGGATTTCACCGGCGTTCCCTGCGTCGTCGACCTCGCCGCGATGCGCGATGCGATCGCCAAGCTGGGCGGCGACACGTCGAAGATCAACCCGCTCGTCCCCGTCCACCTCGTCATTGACCATAGCGTGATGGTCGACGAATTCGGGCATCCCAAGGCGTTCGAGCAGAATGTCGAAATCGAATATTATCGCAACGGCGAACGCTATGACTTCCTGAAATGGGGATCGAAGTCGCTGTCGAATTTCAAGGCGGTGCCCCCGGGCACCGGCATCTGCCACCAGGTGAACCTTGAACATATCGCGCAGGCGGTGTGGTCGAGCGAGGATGCCGACGGCACGACGGTCGCCTATCCCGACACCTGCGTCGGCACCGACAGCCACACGACGATGATCAACGGCCTGGGCGTGCTCGGCTGGGGCGTCGGCGGGATCGAGGCCGAGGCCGCGATGCTCGGCCAGCCCGTGTCGATGCTCATCCCCGAAGTCGTCGGCTTCAAATTCACCGGAAAGCTGAAGGAAGGCGTCACCGCGACCGACCTCGTGCTCACCGCGACGCAGATGCTGCGCGCCAAGGGCGTCGTCGGCCGCTTCGTCGAATATTTCGGCCCCGGCCTTGCGTCGCTGTCGCTCGCCGACCGCGCGACGCTCGCCAATATGGCGCCCGAATATGGCGCGACCTGCGGCTTCTTTGGCGTCGACGACAAGACGCTCGACTATATGCGCCTGACCGGGCGCAGCGACGAGAATATCGCGCTGGTCGAGGCCTATGCCAAGGCGCAGGGGCTGTGGATCGTCGAGGGTGCCGCGGACCCGATCTTCACCGACACGCTCGAACTTGACCTTGCCACCGTCGTCCCGTCGCTCGCGGGGCCGAAGCGGCCGCAGGACCGCGTCTCGCTCCCCGACGTCGACGATGTGTTCAACGCCGACATGGCGAATGTCTATAACAAGACGCAGCAGCGCGTGCCGGTCGAGGGCAAGGATTTCGACATCGGCGACGGCGACGTCACCATCGCCGCGATCACCAGCTGCACCAACACCTCGAACCCCGGCGTCCTCGTCGCCGCGGGGCTGGTCGCGAAGAAAGCCGATGCGCTGGGGCTGAAGCCCAAGCCGTGGGTCAAGACCTCGCTCGCACCGGGATCGCAGGTCGTCACCGACTATCTGATCAAGGCGGGCTTGCAGCAGCATCTCGACAATATCGGCTTCAACCTCGTCGGCTATGGCTGCACCACCTGCATCGGCAATTCGGGGCCGCTCGCCGAACCGATTTCCAGGGCGATCAACGAAAATGGCCTCGTCGCCGCGGCGGTGATCTCGGGCAACCGCAACTTCGAAGGCCGCGTGTCGCCCGACGTGCGCGCGAACTTCCTCGCCTCGCCGCCGCTCGTCGTCGCTTATGCGCTCAAGGGCACGGTGATCGAGGATTTCACCACCACCCCGATCGGGCAGGACCAGCAGGGCAAGGACGTGTTCCTCGCCGACATCTGGCCGACCAATCTCGAAGTGGCCGAGGCGGTGGCGGGCGCGGTCGACCGCGAGATGTTCGTCGCGCGCTACGCGCATGTCTACAAGGGCGACGAGCATTGGCAGAAGATCGAGGTCGAAGGCAGCGACACCTATCAGTGGCGCGCCGGATCGACCTATGTCGCCAACCCGCCCTATTTCGAGGGCATGACGATGACCCCCGCGCCGGTGGCCGATATCGTGGACGCCAAGCCGCTCGCGATCCTCGGCGACAGCATCACCACCGACCACATCAGCCCCGCCGGTTCGATCAAGGCGGACTCGCCGGCCGGAAAATGGCTTATGGAACATCAGGTTAACAAAGCCGACTTCAACAGCTACGGCGCCCGCCGCGGCCACCACGACGTCATGATGCGCGGCACCTTCGCCAACATCCGCATCAAAAACGAAATGGTCCCCGGCATCGAAGGCGGCATGTCGCGCTATGGCTCGGAGGTCATGCCGATCTACGATGCCGCGATGCGCCACAAGGCCGACGGCACGCCGCTGGTCGTCATCGCCGGCAAGGAATATGGCACCGGCTCGTCGCGCGACTGGGCGGCGAAGGGCACCAATCTGCTCGGCGTCCGCGCGGTGATCGTCGAGAGTTTCGAGCGCATCCACCGCTCGAACCTCGTCGGCATGGGCGTGCTGCCCCTGCAGTTCACCGACGGCCAGACCCGCGAGACGCTCGGCCTGACCGGTGACGACCAGTTCACCATCACCGGCGTCGCGGACCTGAAGCCGCGCCAGACGGTGACGGTGAACGTCACCCGCGCCGACGGCTCGACCTTCAGCTTCGACACGCTCTGCCGCATCGATACCGCGAACGAGGTCGAATATTATATGAACGGCGGCATCCTGCACTACGTCCTGCGCAAGCTGGCGGCGTAAG
>Ga0265296_1000790_pt1 | contig 42540 bp, 36 predicted proteins | sample MunlanPumphouse1_FD_189073 | JGI IMG/M metagenome (GOLD analysis project Ga0265296, IMG submission 189073) | Groundwater microbial communities from a municipal landfill in Southern Ontario, Canada - Pumphouse #1 | ecosystem: Environmental > Aquatic > Deep subsurface > Groundwater | place... | reverse complement strand
CCGCTGTTAGTGAATGCAGTAAAATGAGCATCAAAGTTTTACCGCCAGATATTAACGAAAGTCTTACTAACTTTACCGTAGTAAATGATCAACAAATTCGCTTTGGTTTAAATGCTATAAAAAATCTCGGCCAACCTGTAGCGAAAACTATCATTAGTGAACGAAAAGAACATGGTAAATTTTCCAGTTTGGAAGATTTTCTAAATCGCACCAGCCGCCGTGAAGTAACAAAAAAATCATTGGAAAGTTTAATCAAGTCAGGTGCCCTAGATAGTCTAACTATCGAAAGGCGCCAACTGCTCGATTCTATTGATAATCTAACCAATTATGCCAAACATCAACCTTTGGATACTTCTTTGCAATCAAGTTTATTTTCACAAACAGGTGGAATAAACGCCCCACCGCTTAAACTTGAAGTAGCACCTTCTACCACCAAACAAGAAAAATTATTATGGGAAAAAGAAGTTTTAGGCTTATATGTTACCGAACACCCGTTTGCTGATTATGATGCCACACTAAAAAATCTCATCATACCAGCTAGTAATGTTCTAGAAATCAATGATCAAGAAGTAATTAATATTGCCGGATTAATTACTCAAACCAAACAAATCACCACCAAAAAGGGTGATGCTATGATGTTTGTTACTTTAGAAGATTTATCTGGCAGTCAAGAAATAATTGTTTTTCCCGATGTTTTTGCCAACAACAGAGCTACTTGGCAAACGGATAATATAATCCTTGCTCGGGGCCGAGTTTCAGAACGTAATAATGAAAAAAAAGTGATTATACAGAAAGTCGTACCCTTAGAAAATCTAACGAATATTGATGAAATAATCAGCCAATTTTCTAATCCGTCAAAATTTCAATTTTCATCAAAAATATCAACCAAAATAATCAGCTTACCTCCAGATACAACTGAACAAAAAATAAAGCAACTTAAACAAACGTTATTGCGCTTTCCTGGTGCAATAACTGTGATATTTAAACTACCCATCAAAACTGGCTGGCAACAAGTTACTACAGAATATAAAGTCATGGATAATGCGGAACTGGATCAACAAATTCAAACGCTGCTAGGAGCAGAGTAATATCTTTATTATTTAGTATAATCGACACGATACTACAATTTTGCTATAATAACCCTACCTAATATAATAATTGACGCCTATGACACCACGTGAAAATTATGATAATGATAATAATGGACGCAGTCCCTACCGTCGCATTATTATTAGTTTTTTTATTGCCACCATTGCTGTGGTGCTATTGATTCTTTATTATACTCTGGCTCGAGCTTTTATTACTCTGGAAATTTCTCCAGAAACTGAAATATTAGAAACGGATATTGTAGTTACCAGCGAAACCGATCAAGGTGAACTACAAGGAAATATTTTAAGTATTGAACAGACTAAAGAAACCACTTTTAAGGCCAAAGGTACTGGGGTAAAAGAGGAAAAAGCTAGTGGTCAAGTAACTATTATTAATGATAACAATCAAGCCCAATCATTAATTACCGCCACAAGATTATTATCACCTGATAAAATTTTATTCAGGATCACTAAAGCAGTTAGCATACCAGCTGGCGGACGAACAACTGTAGAGGCGATTTCTTCCGAGCCCGGCGCTGCCAGTGAAATCGGACCAACCAAATTTACCATTCCAGGATTGAATGCTACGCTACAGCAAAAAATTTATGCCGAAAGCAAGGAACCGATGATCAGACGTGAAAAACCGGGTGCTAAAATCCTCGCGACTGATTTAGAAGACGCGCGTAATAATCTAAAAGAAAAAATCACCCAAGAGTCGTTACCAGCATTGCGAGAAAAATTACCCGAAGATAAACGCGACTCTAGTGTTGTTTATAAAGTTGACATTCTTGATTCTAAATCGTCTAAACCCGCCGATAGCGAGGCTACTGAATTCACTTATAGCGTAACTGCCAAAGTAACTGCGATATTTTATAATCCTGAAAACCTTCGTGTAGCTGTTATTAGCAGACTAAATCAAGCTCAAAATTCTGGTAAGGAAATATTATCGCTCGAAGACCAAAGCGCAGCGGTTAGTGTTTTAAATATCTTAACTGATAACTCCGAAGCGACCCTGCAGGTGAAATATTTGGGACAAGTTTCCTGGAAAGATGTAAATAAAATTATTACCAAAGATGATTTATTAGGAAGAACACCCGAAGAAGTACAAAAATATTTTGCTGCTTTTCCTGGTATAAAAAATGTGGAAGTTAAGCTATCCCCTTTTTGGGTAACTGCCGTCCCCACTATTGCCGACCATATCGAGTTGATTATTAAGTAAGAAAAAAAATAACCCCCGAGCATATTTTGCAACGGAGGTGTTTTTTTATCTTTTTAAAAGAGCCACCAAAGCTATAACCCAGGGAAGCACATCCAGTAAAAATTTATACTGCTGAAGCATTGTTTTTTGCGAGTTATAAAATCTCATTGCTACCTCGTACTTTTCCCATACTGGAAGTTTTTTGAATTCCTCACCAAATTTTTGCTCAAGAATTTGTACTAAATCCTCAAGAGTTCCAAACAACATATTCTGCAAACGTTTTTTCATACCAGACTCCATTTATTAGACAATTACTATTAGTTATTTTTAAAGTTCTATGTCAAAAAACCCACAAACTCGTACGCCGATAATTGTGGGTTGTTAATGTTCTATATGGGCAGAGATCAAAACTCTTTAGGTCACCACCCGTATAGAACAACCTTATATTGAATTGCTAATTATTTTCAGTTTATCATATTTAATATTTTTAGTCAATGTTTTAGGCACACACATTTGGCGGATTAGCTGGTTGATAATTCTTTAGAAATTCATTAGGACTTTTACCATTTAATCCGCAGTGCTCTAGATTGTTGTAATAATCATTCCATAGTTTAAGCTTTCTTTGCAAATCAAGGAAAGTTTTGAAGTTGTTTTGTTGATAGAACTTTTCTTGGTCTTCTCGGTGGCTTCGTTCAACTGTCCCGTTCTGGGCTGGTTTGCCCCGATCAATCAGGTAATGAACAATACCATATCTGCCACAGAAAAGATCAAAAGCGTGAATGGTTTTTACAGTCAGGTCACTTCGCTTATTCGTGCCGGTGTAGTAATTGGTAAAGATCGATCCATTGTCAGTTTTTACAGCTTGAATTGGAGAGGGAAATCTTTCCCTAACCTCCTTTAAGAATTTAATTGAATTGAAATTTGATTCCTCGCTGTATACTGCCAGATATCTCCACCTGGAAGCCGTATCAATTGCCGTGTATTGGAAATATCTTTTGTTTTTGACTCTGCCGGGTACATATTTAACATCTATCTCGACTAATTCGCCTGGCTGTCTTTCAGCTCTGATATATTTGTAGGTGATTTTCCGCACCCGATATTTTCTCGTTAATTTCTCTTGCTTCAATATTTTGCCAATAGTACGAGTATTGATGCGAATACCTTCTTTGGTAAGCTGCCAATGGATTTTTAAGGCGCATTTCTTTGTTTCTTTCCTAACTTCGATTATCCTTTCTTTAATCCTGATCGGCGTTTCTTTTGGCTGGGTCTTTGGTTTAGTAGATTTTGGTTCCAAAGCTCCTACTCCTGCTTTTCTATACAACGCTAACCATCGTTCTAGGCTTCGCCTAGAATACGGGCAGATCTTTGTTATATCTACCAATTTAATTACCTTATTGGCGATGGGTAAAACCCATCTTAATCGTTCTTGTTTAATTGTTTTTGACATACATATTGCCATTTCTCCAGTTTAGCCTGCCTATCGTTAGACAGGGAGAAAACCGCCATATGTGTGTGCACATTACCTACAGCTATTGACAAAATTGCGGTTTAGATATATACTAAATAGATTTTAAAATAAATAACTATTGTTCATTAAAAAAGAGGTTAATCATGATAATAATTATTGGAGCAATTCCTTGCTGCTTATTTATTACCGGTTTACTTATGACTGGTTTTACAAAAGTAGTAAAAACACAACCAAAACAGCAATGGTGGTTTGATGTAATTGACCTGACTTTATATCCAATTATGAAATTATTTTTTCATAATAAACTCACCCATAAGTATCATTGGAGAGAGTGGGCTGGTAAATTGGATTTTGAAGAATCACTAATTATACGATTTGATGGTAACAAGTCGCTGCCTACAATCACCAACATACTGCAACAAATCATTGCTGAGTTTAAGGGAAAAGGGAATATATTACTTAGTTTAAATATCACAGACCTAATAATAACAAATAGGTATAGTAAATGGTGGCAATTGGGATTTTTCTATCCCGAAACTGGCCTGACCAAAGTTTGTCGGGTAAAAATACCATTCTTCCAACTAGAGGAAGAAAAAAGTGCGGTAAGATGTTACGTCTGGGGCAATCCGGTCATTTTTTTTGGTATAGACTCAAACGGAAACTATCTTCCTATGGTATGTTATAATTATACAGATAAATCTCACCACATCCCTTTACTTTAATACAAGCATAAATAATCAAAAAAATTTGTAAAAGCCGTAATTCACTCAAGCTTAATTACGGCTTTTTTATTTAAACTTTTATCTGATTGATTACTTTTCCATCCAAAAATCCTCTAATATTCTCCACCGTGGTATCCAAAATCCTCAAAATTGCCTCTTGGCTGTTAAAAGCATTGTGCGGAGTGATGATAACGTTGTCGCGTTTTAACAGTACGTGATCAGCAATCACGGTTTTTAAATCACATTTCTTTTTAAATTCAGGTGACAATAATTCGCTTTCTTCTTTTATTGCATACTCTTCTTCTAATACATCTAAACCCGCGCCAGCTAAAATTCCTGATTCTAATGCTTTGACTAAAGCCATAGTATCAATTAAACCACCGCGGGCAGTATTTACCAAAATAGTGCCGCGTTTAATTAGTGTCATATTTTCCGCGTTCAATAAATGATGCGTTTTTTCATTATACGGAGCGTGTAAAGTAATAACATCAGCTTCTTTTAGTAAGGCGTCCAATGAAACATAATTAAAATCAAGTGACTTAACTAATTCTTCATTGGGTTTAGGGTCAAAAACCAGCACTTTCATATCAAAAGCCTTGGCAATTTTAATTACTTGCTGCCCAATATGGCCAGCACCAATTACCCCCAACGCTTTGTTTTTTAAATCAAAACCGCGTAAATTATCCAAAGAAAAATCACCGCGTTTAGTGCGCTCATAAGATGGAATTATTTTTCGGGAGAGGGACAAAATCAAAGCCCAAGTATGCTCGGCTACAGTATTTTCACCATAAAAAGGCACATTGCAAACAGTAATATCTTTAACCTGACAAGTTTTTATATCAATATGATCAAAACCTGTAGAGCGGGTAGCTACTAATTTTAATTCTGATACTTGTTCCAAAACTTCTGCTGAAACTGGAGTATAAATAAAAGGCGAAAGAATTTCACATCTTTTAATACCATCGAAATCCTGACTTTGCAAAGGACGCCGGATAAAAGTCAATTTATGGCCTGACAAATTATCTTCCAGATATTTTTCTTCCCAACCTTCTAACTCGGTAAAAACAATATTAGACATGAAATTATAATTTTACCCCAGTACTAGATCCTGACGGAACAGTACGGGGTTTCGCCTCCTTAATTAGCTGAGCAGCTGTCCCATTATCAGCCGGGTGCAGGCTCACTTTTTCTAAATTAATTTTTCTATCCAACCATTTTTGAGCAATTTCCTGAAAATGTGGGGTTAAATCTGAAACATAAAAATGACTCGGGGTAGAACCTAACTGTTCCTGATTGCCGCTAGTTGCCAAATATTCTTTTAATTTAACCGCTACCTCGTCAGCTGGATCAACTATTTTTACTTTTTTTCCAACCCGTGAGGCAATGATTTTTTTTAATAATGGATAATGCGTACAAGCCAACACCAAAGTATCAACCTGCTGCTGTTTTAGTGCTCGCAAATAGCCTTTAATTATTCTTTTGGTTTCGGGTTTATCCAACCAATTTTCTTCTACTAAAGGAACCAGTAACGGCGCCGCTTGCTGAAACACTTGAAAACCCTCATTAGTTAATAAATTTTTATAAATATTACTATTAACCAAGGCTCTGGTACCAATAATTCCCACTCTCTTGCTCTTGCTCAATCCTCTTACTTTTTCAACTGCTGGGGTAATAACTTCAAAAATTGGCAAGGCGGGAAATTCATTTTTCAGGGCATCCATGCCCACTGCGGAAACAGTATTACAAGCTACCACCAAAACAGTAACGCCACGGCTTACCAAGAAACGCGCTGCCTCTACTCCGAAAGTAGAAACCACTTCCGCACTTTTATTACCATAAGGCGTTCTGGCAGTATCGCCAAAATAAATAAGCGGTGCTTGGGGTAATAATTTCCAAATCGCTTTAACCACGGTTAATCCGCCAATTCCTGAATCAAAAGCTCCAATCATGTTAATTTAATTAATTCTAATATTTCTAATTTCTTTTGCTCCATGAGTTCTGCTGTTTTTCCCTCAACTGTTATGCGCAATAGCGGCTCGGTATTAGAAGGTCTTATATTTGCCCACCATTCTGGATAACTTACAGTTACACCATCTAATTCATCAATTTCTGCATCTTGATACTTTTGTTTGATTTTCTGTAAGACTTTACCTTTGTCTTGAATTACCAAATTAACTTCTGGCGCTTTGGCATAAGGAGAAAATTCATGTACCAATTCTGATAATGGCCGTGATTCACGCGATAAAAATTCCAATACCATAACCGCTGCAATAAATCCTGAATCAGTATAATAATTATCACGAAAAGAATAATGGGCTGATAATTCTCCTCCTAATATTCCCTTGTTCTCTTTTAAAACTTTACTTACATTAACATAACCAACTGGCGTACGCAAAGGTTTCCCGCCCCACTTGGTAATAAATTCCGGCACCGCCTTGGAACAAATTAGGTTATAGGCAATGGCAGCTCCGGGATTTTTTAATAAAAATTCTTTAGCCAGCAGCAACAAAGTCACATCAGCAGGCACAAATTTTCCCTGCTCATCTAAAAAGAAAATCCTATCAGTATCGCCATCAAACATAATACCAACATCTGCTTTTAATTCACGTACTTTACTAACTACTTGATCTGCTGCGCCTGGCAGCAACGGGTTTAACGGCCGGTTGGGTGCTGACCCATCTAGTTCAAAAAACAAAGGAGTAACTTGAAATGGTAATTGCTTAAATAATTTTGGCACAACTTTTCCCGCCATACCATTACCAGCATCAATTACCACTTTTAATGGTTTTAAAGCAGTTTGATCTACAAATTTTAACACGTGCTCAATATATTGCGGCCAAATATTAAAATCTTTTATTTGCCCGCCTATTTTTATCGGATAATCCTTATTAACATATTCTTTTAATTCCCTGCCGCGTATCCAAGTTGGTCCTGCCTTAACAATTTTTAAACCATTATATTCTGGAGGATTATGTGAGGCAGTAATCATTATACCGGCATCATAACCAAATTTTCCTACTGCAAAATATACTGCATCGATCGGCACTAAACCAATATCCTCAATTTGTGAACCACCAGCTAGTAAGCCGTTAATTAACGCCTGATGCAAAGCTGGAGATGATAAGCGCATATCCCTACCAACTACTACTCGCCCGCCATTTACTAATCCAGCTATGGTTTTACCAATTAAACCAACAACCTCTTCATTAATGTCTTTGGGATAAATACCGCGAACATCATATGACTTAAAAATTTCTTCAGACCAACTCACAAAAAATTATCGATAATTGTTTAATAAATCTTTTTTAACTTGAATGATCGTTCCCCACATCCACAACAACGCTACTAATATTATTAACCAGCCAATATAAGGAACCAGAGTTAATAATTTAAATACCAAGATGCCAATACTCGCTACTAGCAACAATGGTAACTTTTGCATCCAAGCAAACGGCTTTTTCGTTTTTAAATATTCACCCAAAGCCATGCCGGCAAATACTTGGGTTAAATATAAACCTATGGCGTAACAAACTATAAAAATTATCCCCAAAGGAATGCCAATCACAGTTACCAGTAAAATTATAAAGACTATTGGCGGCACTACTAACCACACAAAACCCCAACCAATTTTTTTCCACGGTTTAACTAGCGCTTCCTGACTAATTTGTTGAACTAACTTTGGCGCCAGTGAAATAATAACCAAGGCAACTACTAATAATGAGAATAATGAAATCAACTGTTTAAGCCACCAGCCACTGTGACTAACGGCTTTGGGCGCATAAGGAATAAATCTTAACGGTTCACTAAGTTTAGCACCCGAAGCTACTTGCACTTCATGTTTTGCTTGATAACTAAATGGTCCCTGTATTATAGCGGTATCCCGTATTTGGGAAATACTTTGGGGATCAAGTTTTAAATCTGTTTTTCCTTTAATCGTACCAGCAATCACAAAATTACCAACTGCCCCATTCACATCTTTTAATACTGATCCTCGTAAATCAAATGCGCCCACAGCCAAGCTTAGGTGTCCTGAAATTTGCGATGAGGTGGCAATAGTCAAAGTTCCACCTACCACTGATACATTTTTACCAACTGGGCCAGCTAACTCAATATTTCCACCAATAATACGCACATTTCCCTCAACCGATCCAGTAATACGAACATTACCACCTATTACTAAAACATCACCAGCTACCTCACCAGATATTACCACACTACCACCAACTGCCATTACATCACTAGTAACCTTACCTGCCACTTCCACTGTAGCGCCGGCAGCATAATAATTACCCTCAATGATTTTATCTTTGGGCAAATAAACATCGGTTTGATTTATATTTTTAGCCAAAGAAACTGCTGGTAATAAAAGTACAGCAATTACCAATATTACCAATATACCTGTTCGTTTCATATAAAATTAATTTTAATGATTAGCTAACCATATTTTACCTTTAAAAACACCTTAAAGCAAATAAAAAAAGCCCCGTCGAATTAGCAACAGGGCCAAGAAGATCTCTATTAAGAAATCAATTCTTTTATTAGGTTAGTACTAGTTAATGTCTCCACTTAATACCCCCGCCCCCGCCGGAAATTCCAGGGTTACAAACATTTAAGAGAGTTTCGCGCTGTTGTATGCGTCGGATACTGGAGACATTAACAACAGCCCACCGCCCACGATCGAATACTTGGGTCTGTATTTCTACAAGCCACTCAAGTGAAAGCTCCTCCACCGCCTTACATTTTTTAGCCTCCCGTAAAGACTTAAACACGTGTATTTCGTCCCCCGATTGAAAGTCTCGCGCAATCTTCGAGACAAGCTCAGGGCCTACTTTGTCAGCGATTTTCTTTAGCTGATTCAATGTTTTTATTTTCATAATATACTCTCTTTCTTTTATTTTTTATTCTACACCAACGTCCAAGGCTCGGTACCGCCTTATTTTTTATCACGCTTTCACTGATGTTCTGTATTAACGTATTAACACACTAATACAATATTCTTACAAGAGTGATGTCCTGGGCTACTACCCAGCTCTCCGGGAGAAAATTTCATCCCCCGATCCGCAACGGCACAACATGCGTCTCTCCACAATGAACGCATAGCAAGCTACACCGCTTTAGCACCTCTTGTTCATAGCAACTAGGCCTAGTACGTCCAATGTCAATGTCGTTTACGTTAACAGGTTGATGCATTCCATCTGACGCGATTTTACAGCCAACTGCTTCATACCATTTCATGGTTTCTCCTGCCTTTCTTCTAAATGAATTAATGTTTCTAGTTTCCACCGCCGCCTACCCAAATTCCATGGCCAGCATACTGTTGTATTATCTCTTCCACTAAATCAGCGAACTGGCAAAATAATGAAACAATGGAAAACTCACTGTAGGCGTTGCAGTTGGAAACCTCCTTAAACCAAAGGGATGAATTTAGATCGTCTACCATTTCATTTCGAAAAAATGTGATAGCGTCTGTTTCAACAAAATGCACAGCAAATCGTACCAAATTGTTCGTTTTCTTGGCGCAAATCTTCCTAATCTGCTCTTTAGCATCATCGCCACACCAAGTGCCTACATCAACCCCGCTCTCCCGCTGCATCCGATTACCATCATCAATTAAATAAGTAGTACCTCTGTCCATCCGTACAAGAATCATCCCACCATGCCTTTTGACCAAATCCTTGAGTTGCTCGAGGTTGGGTCTAAGATAAATATTTTTCATTTTACATCCTTTCTTGATTTTAAGTTTATTTTTTCGCACCAACGTCCAAGGCTCGGTGCCGCCTTATTTATTCTAATCATTGCTACTATTAATCCTCCCACCTAGCCGTGAGCGCCGCCATCGTCAATATTGTAACCATCTTCTCTGGAATACATTGAGAGTAAGTATATATAGTCACAATCCGACATAGAGCAAATAGCTACAGTTATACATTTATTTGCATTGTCCTTTGCTCTTTTTGAAGTTGAGTACATTGCTTCATTGCCTGTGGTGCTGTTACTTCCTAAATAAATTTTCATGCGAAACATCGGCTTGCAACAATGATTTTCTTTTAAGCCCCAAGCCATGTACCACCCCGCGTAGTCAACACATAGCACAGGGCACTCTTCCATGCCAACCATTTTTCGGGCGAACTCTTTTACTGAATCTCTCTTCTTCTGAATCAAATCTGACGATGGCGCCTCTGATCTCCACCTATTAAACCTCAGCACTGCGACCCACACTCCTGCTGCTACGATGACGAATAAAATAGCCACCGGCAACATCATTCCTATTGCGTTCATGATTACTTTCACCTTTCTTTTTTAATGATTGTATGGTTCTAATAAATTAGTGTATACCAACAGGACCACTATCGAATACCCTATGTTTTTCCCGTTCATACTTACGAACGGCAGCAGAAATATTGAATACGGCTAAAAAGCCACGCTTAACATCTTTATCTGCTACCTGCATGTCTTCGAAAGTGATACTCGGGAAGGGTAACTCATGGCTTGGGCTTATCTGGCTAGACGAGTTTAACGCTTTATAAGCTTGTACAGTAGAATCAAACACATGTATCTTTTCCCCCCTTAATATGGCCTTCTTTATCCATGGTAAGAGTCTTGGATTCACTTTCTTTGCGATTTTCTTGAGCTGATTCAATGTTTCTATTTTCATGATATACTCTCTTTCTTTCTTTTATTTTTATTCTGCACCATCGTCCTAGGCTCGGTGCCGCCTGTATTATTTTGTCCTCTCTAACTTACTTCCAATGTGCACCTATTTTTGACGGTGGAGTAGTATTGACCACACGAGGAATATTATATTCTCGCTTACAACAACTAGAAATTGATATACGATAGATGCGCCAACCTTGCTTTTTTAGATGGCTATACAAACATTTGCCATAGTGAGTTAAAGCAGAAGTGCAACCTTTGTCATTCTCAATCCATATCTATGACATATCTCCATAATTCTGACAACTCTCGGATATTTCAATTTTCTTTTCAAGAAAATCAATTGTTATCACGTGTTCATCAATCTGCCCATTTGCATCGAGTGGATCAGAAAACCGTTCATTGGGTGATTTTAATTTTCTAATTATGAGCCGTTCATCAACAGTTCGCTTCTCTCTTACTGATATCAACTCACGAATTACTTTTTCTATAAGACACGGCGTCAATGTATTTTCGCCAAATTCTTTGATCAACGACATCGAAAATTCATAACCATCACAGTAAGTCACAATCTGTTTAATAGTACCGTCGTCTAACCGATATGTAATACAACCATTTGTTGCCATGATTATTCTCTCCTTTTTATTATTTATTTTGTAGTGAATTAAATTGTTAACGAACTTTATTTAAATTTAAAAAACCCCTCTCACGCGAGAGGGGTAAAAAGTACTAAATCAAAACAGCACTACTTACCGCTCTCCACGAGCCAAAGTAGTGTTATGATGATTCAAATTAAGATTAAATAGATTATCCATATTAATTAACCTTCAACTCTCTTCTGTATCAATGTGTTAACACATTGATACAGAATCTAATTAAGTAATACTATTTTAATAAACCAAGCCGATTAAGAACTAATTTATAACCCCCCATTCCCTGACGAAGCCAATGTGCCACCCGTGCTACAGTGGTAGTACTCATCCCTAAACGTCCTGCAATATCACGGTAATCCATATCACGAGCCAGCATTTTAACCGCTTGAAACCTATCAGCTATATCTACTAACTCATCTGGTGTACACAGATCGCGGAAGAAACGCCGGCACTCGCCAGTTGTTTTAAGCTTTAAAATAGCTTCAAATAACTCCTGCATTTCCTGCCTGTCCCATTTTTTAGCCCGTTTCATAATAATATACAATATAATAAATAATGCTCTTGTATTAATGTATTAACACATTAATACAAGGAATAATGTATGTCAAGTAATAAGCTGTGGATAACTAAATTTAATAGACAATAACCAAATTTATCGCTACTATATAAATACTATGTGGCAATATTTGGAAAAAAGTGATCCGGAAATACTGGGTTGGACTAAAAAGGAATTAAAACGCCAACAAGAGGGATTAGAAATGATTCCTTCGGAAAACTTTACTTCACTAGCAGTAATGGAAGCCTTAGGCTCGATTTTAACTAATAAATACTCTGAAGGCTATCCAGGCAAACGCTATTATGGTGGTAATCAATTTATTGATGAAATTGAAAATATTGCCCGTGAACGGGCAAAAAAACTATTTGGCGTGGAACATGCCAATGTTCAACCTTACTCTGGATCCCCTGCTAATCAAGCAGTTTGTTTTGCTTTACTTAATCCGGGTGATACTATTTTAGGAATGGAACTGGCCCAAGGCGGCCACTTAACCCATGGTTATAAATTAAACTTTTCCGGCAAATATTATCGGGCAGTTAATTATGGGGTTGATGTAAAAACTCATTTACTGAATTATGATGCTATTAGAGAAATTGCGCATAAAGAAAAACCTAAATTGATTATTTGTGGTGCTACAGCTTATCCCCGACTAATTGATTTTGCTGAATTTAAAAAAATAGCTGACGAAATTAAAGCTTATTTACTAGCAGATATTTCCCATATTTCTGGCTTAGTGATTGCTGGAGTGCATCCTTCACCCATACCCTATGCTGATATTGTAACCACTACTACTCATAAAACCCTACGAGGCCCCCGTGGTGCTTTAATTTTAGTTCCTAAAGTAATTGACCGCTGGCATGATTTGTATCACCCCAACAGTAAACGTAATTTAGCAGAATTAATTGACGCAGCCATTATTCCCGGACTCCAAGGAGGTCCTCATAATCATCAGACTGCGGCGATTGCCGTAGCTTTACAAGAAGCTGCCACACCGGAATTTAAAAATTACGGAAAACAAATAGTAGCTAATGCCAAAACTCTGGCTAAAACTTTAATTGATTTCGGTATTACCTTAATTTCTGGCGGAACTGATAATCATTTATTGCTAATTGATTTAACTAACCTTAATCTTACTGGTCAACAAGCCCAGGATTTACTGGATCAAGTTGGTATTACGGTAAATAAAAATATGATACCTAATGATCCGCGTAAACCCCTGGATCCTTCAGGTATACGTTTGGGCACGCCGGCTTTAACTAGCAGGGGTTTTGAACAGGAAGATATGATAATTGTGGGCACGATTATTGCTGAACTTCTTAAATCACCAGGTGATGCTAATATAATAAAACAAGCCAAAGAAAAAATAACAGAGCTAACAAATAAATACCCGCTTTATCCTGAGCTTAAATAACTTTAATTAATAATTTTGTTAACAGCGAAGTAATTCGTCGCTTTTTTAATATCCTGTTCAATCAAATCCTTTAATTTTGTTGCCTCAGTTTTTTTAATAATATCGCGTACAAATTCTAATACCTCCACGACTAATTCCTGATTATATAAATCACCAGAAAAATTAAGTAAATAAACTTCCACCCGGGGAATATTTGGTTTTTCCCAATAAACGCCAGAAATTAATAAACTAGGCAACCAACCGCTATCAGGCTTTTTTATTCGCGCCAAATAAACACCCGCTCGCGGACGCTGACCTTGAGTAATTTTTAAATTGGCTGTAGGAAAACCCAAACTCCGACCTTCGGCAAAATCAGTTACCATTATTCCTGTTAATTTTATATTCATTTAGCCTTAACCGATAAGTCGTAGAGAATATCTTCTAAACGCCGCAAGGCTCCCCGAGCTTGATCAGCCTTATTTCTTAAATAACCAACTAAATTCATTTGGCTAAGTTCAATCACAACTTCGCTGGCGGCTATTGCCAATTGTTTAACCTGTTGCTCTTGTTTTCTAGTAGCCAAGGTTACTGCTCGCCGCGCTAATTCTCCTACCAAATCAGTTAATCCCCCCAAATAAACCTCCAACGGCACTTTAAACCCGCTTATTTTCCCAATTTTACCAACCGTAGAAAAATTATAAAATAACACCGCCTCTACCAATTCTTCCAAAGCTTGACGATAGCTGCCTTGAAATTCTAACTCGTCAATGGTTTGACATAATTTAGCTCCCTGATTTACTATTTTTTTTGATCTATCAATCAACTGTTTAGCCTCCAACAAATCATCACGTTGTATGGAAAATATTGCCTGTTTGGCCAAATGCTGCGCTTCGCTAGATAAAGCAATCAGACGACGTCTAGTAGCTGTGGTTAAACTGTAACGCTGTTTAATAAAGCTAAAATATTTTTTATCCATCATAGACTAAATATACCATGACTGGTGCCAATTGCCCACGCCCAACAAAAGAGTTATAATATATCTAGTATGTCAATAAATTTGATATCTGAACCAGAAACAAATCTAGGTAATAAACTGCTGGCTTGGCAATTTTCAGAATTTAGGGAAATTGTGCGCAGCCGTTTATGGTGGATAGCAGCAGCCATCATCATAATTTTAATATTGATTTATGCCATAAAAGATTATAATTTTTTGTTTGCTATCATTGTAATTGTCAGCGCAGCGATTATTTGGGTTGATAGTAGGAAAAAACCGGCTTTGCTGGATTTTGCTATTCATCAACAGGGCGTGGTAGTTAGTCGCCGACTGTGGTTATGGAGCGAATTGGAATATTTTTGGGTTGCCTACCGTCCACCGGAAATTGCTTCACTTTATTTACAACCCAAAGGCGCTTTAAAACCCAGACTATCTATCCCCTTGGTTAATACTAATCCACTGAAAATTAGAGAGATTTTAACTAAATTTCTGCGCGAAGATTTAGAACGCGAAGACGAGCCTACCTCAGAAGCTTTGTCTCGCCTGTTAAAAATCCAATAATTATAAAACCTTGCCAAAAATCGAAAATTACTTTATATTGATGTAGCTTTGATGCTATTTTTTTATTTATAAAATAAATCAGGCGCCCGTAGTTTCCACCCAAGGCGGATCTCCCAAAGGGATGACAATGGCCCTGCACTATAGACACTTCGTGTTTAAGTACGGGGCAAATAGAATTGCGAGCTGGAGTTTATCCGCCGCAAGCGGAGAGCTTGTAATCCAGGCTCGCCCCGCCACTTTATCCAAAAATAAATAGCTAATTAATAACTAGTGCTACAACCTCTGCCCTCGTAGTTCAATGGATAGAATGCGAGCTTGCGGAGCTTGTGATGCAGGTTCGATTCCTGCCGGGGGCAAGGGTTATAGCATTACTTTGAGTAGTAAAGTGGCGGAGTGAAATTCCTGGCGGGCGCACTAGAATAAAATGAGGCATTTTTTTATTTGTCATTTCTTGAGATAATGATAATATGCTAACTCTTGATTCATCCTTAAGCCAAGTTAATGGTATTGGCCCGGCTACTATAAAAAAACTAGCTAAATTAGAGCTTAAAACCTGCTTTGATTTAATCTGGCATTTACCATCACGTTATGATGATTTTTCCCAGATTGCACCAATCAACTCAATTAAAACCGGCGAAAAAGTCACTATTCGCGGAAAAATCCAATTAATCCAAAACCGACGATCTTGGAAGCGTCACTTGTCAATAACTGAGGCGCTGGTAAGCGACAGCACTGGAAACCTTAAGTGCCTTTGGTTTAATCAACCTTATTTAACTCAAATTATAAAAAACGGACAAACTATTTTGTTGTCTGGTATTTTGCAGCAAACCAATTATGGCTTACAACTAGAACATCCAGTATACGAATTAATTAGTGAACAACAACTCCACACCGGCCGTCTGGTGCCATCGTATCCTTTAACCTATGGCTTAACCTCCCGTTATTTACGGCAATTAATCGCTCGTGCGCTGCCTTTAGTTAAGCAAATCCAAGATTGGCTACCGGAAGATATTTTACAAAAATACCAATTGATTAAGCTTGATCAAGCTTTAACTTGGATTCATTTTCCCAATAATATTAAACAATTAACTAACGCCAGTTCTCGTTTGGCTTTCAATGAATTATTTATTTTGCGCTTAAGGGCAAAGTTAATGCGGCAGACTTATGCCTCAAAAAAATCAACTAGTATCATATTTAGCCCGGCCACTAAAAAATTTGTGGAGCAACTTCCCTGGCAACTAACCCCAGATCAACGCTTAATTTCCTGGCAAATTATTAAAGATTTAGAAAAACATCAACCTATGAATCGCCTACTACACGGTGATGTAGGCTCCGGCAAAACAGTGGTGGCCGGTATTGCTGCTTTAAATGTAGTTTTGGCTGGCGGGCAAGTGGCGCTGCTGGCACCCACAGAAATTTTAGCTGAACAGCATTTTGCCACTTTAGCATCTTTATTTAAAAAGTGGCCTATGGTGCTGGGTTTAGTAACCCGCTCACACAAAGCTGTCTACTCTTTTGCTACCGCCAACCGTTTGGTTAAAACTTCTAGCATAGTAGAAATAAAAAAAAGATTAGCTAATAATCAAATAAATTTTTTAATTGGTACGCACGCGATTTTATCAGCCGATATCAAAATTCCCAATTTAAACCTACTGATTGTCGATGAACAACACCGCTTTGGGGTTGAACAACGGCAAGCTTTAACAATTACTAATACTAAAACCACGCCTCATTTCTTATCGCTTTCTGCTACACCCATCCCGCGCTCTTTAGCACTTACTATTTATGGCGACTTGGATATTTCTCTACTCAAACAAATGCCGCACGGCCGTAAGTCTATTGTAACTAAAATTATTTCACCAACCGAACGTCGGCTGGCATATGATTTAATAAAAAAAGAAATAAAATCAGGTAACCGAATTTTCATAATCTGTCCTTTAATTGATGAATCTGACGCGCTAGGCGTTAGAGCGGCTACTAGCGAGCAACAACGCTTAAGCCGCGATATTTTTCCTGATATTGCTATTGGCTTGCTGCATGGCAAAATGTCAGGTAAAACCAAAAGTGAAGCAATGCAAAATTTTAAATCTGGCAAAATCCCTATTTTAGTTGCCACTTCAGTAGTAGAAGTTGGTGTAGATGTGCCAGAAGCTACGGTAATGGTAATTGAGGGTGCGGAACGATTTGGTTTAGCACAATTACATCAGTTGCGTGGACGGGTTGGTCGCAGCGACCGTCAAAGTTTTTGTTTATTATTTACTGACTCTACTAGTGACAAAAGCAATAAAAGATTGCAAGCATTGGTTAATTTTCAAAGCGGTTTTGATTTAGCAGAACAGGATTTAAAATTACGCGGTCCTGGAGATTTAATAGGATTAAATCAATCGGGCTGGCTTGCTTTAAAAATTGCTTCGCTAGCTAATGGTGAACTATTAGAAAAAGTGCGTCAAGTAACTGATGATTTATTACAAACTGATCCACAACTGGAAAAACATCCTTTAATTAAACAAAAAATACAAGCTATAAACTTTCATCCAGAATAATTTTTTATTAAATGACACATTTGTAAAATTCCCACGATCGTAGGAAAAATACAAATATTTAAAAAAAGTTAATACAAAATATTGACAAATTGTCTATAATAAGCTATAAAGAAATATACTAAAATTGTACCTAACCATAAAGAGCCATCACTATATCTTGAAAGGTTTACATACTAACTGTTTTATTGATGGTAAAGTATGAGTCTTCCTTTCACTTGGGGACTTGATGGCTCTTTATTTTTTAAAAAAGAACATTAAAAATATATTAAATCAATACACTAATTCACTGATATAAAACTTCGTTTATGAGGAAACAATGAAATCTTCAAATTTTACCTTCGAAAATTCAAGTTAATTTTTTCCCCCTTCTACCCCAAAAAAAATAATTAACAATTTTAAAAGACTAAAAAAGACTAATAGGAGATTAAGATGGGAAAATTAAATGAATCACTGAGACCCGATACGCATTTATTCGGATTTATGAAATCAAACAGCGAAAATGTTGCTGTCCATTTAAGATTGGATGGAATCATTCCACAAATCTGTGTTGATGGATCAGAAGAAGATTGCATCACTTTTCTAAAACATTTAAAGGCGGTTAATCAACCAATAACTACTACCGAACCTGAAATGTTAGCAACAATGATTGAGCGTTGCTACAAATCAAAACACGGTCCGGTTGACTTGACAGAACTGGGTATTTTAGTAACTAACAACGTCTTTGATGAAACATTAGAGAAGTTGAAGCAATGGGATTGGGATCTCAAGCGAGTAATTATTCATTCGCGTCAAATAACAAAAAAATAAAGTGGTTAACAAAAAAAGCCGGCTCTTAACAGTGTCGGCTTTATTATTTAACAAAAAATCTCCATTTTTTATATTTCCACTTGCCTGCATAATCAACGCCAATTCTGGGTGCTGATTTGATTTTTACCCCTGGAACTTTATTTCCCCGCTCCAGGTATATTTTTTTGCTTAGCAACAAATTTTCATTATTTATCTTCTTATTAATTTTAAGTTCTCGGCAAACTTTACCCGGACCATTAATTAATTTATTATTCAAAATTACACCACGAATCAAAACGGCCGCTGGATAACCTTGTTTAGCTGTTACAATATTAAAACAGTAATACATGCCATAAATTAAATAAACATAAGCCCGAGCTGGCAAGCCAAACATAACTTCGGTGCGTCGGGTTAAACCGCGTGAGGCGTGGGAGGCTTTATCTTTAAGTCCAACATAAGCTTCAGTTTCTATTATTTTCGCCCGCTGCACCTTTCTGCCAACTTTTCTAACTAAATAACAACCCAATAGACTATGGGCTATTGATAAAGTTGTTTTATTGAAAAAAGTCTGGCTTATTCTCCGCTTGTTCATAACTGGTCATCCAGCCACTTTACCACCTGACTAATATTACTAATTTCTGCTACCTGCAGACCAAAATCCTGTCGGTTTAAATCTGAAACTGGAGCAGTCAAAATCTGTTTAAAACCCAAATTATGTGCTTGTTTAAGATGTCTAGATAAATCTTTAATCGGCCTAATTTCACCTGCCAAACCAATCTCACCAACAACCAAAGTATCGGCCGGAACTGGTTTTTTTCTGTAAGCTGACACCATAGACAAACTAACTGCTAAATCTAAAGATGGCTCCCGGCTTTTTATTCCGCCTACTAAATTAACATAAACATCACTGGAACTTAATTTAATGCCAGCTTTTTCCGATAACACGGCAATTAATAATTGCAAACGATTAGTATCAAAACCAGCTGCTGTTCTTTTGGGATAACCAAAACGAGTCCAAGCCGCCAACGCCTGCACCTCAATTAATAAACTGCGTGAACCCTGCTGAATAGCTGTAATACATGAACCTGGACCGGAATGGCGCGAGGATAATAAAATAGCCGAAGGGTTTGCCACCTCCACCATACCCTGCTCAGCCATTTGGAAAAAACCAACTTCTTCACTAGAACCAAAACGATTTTTAGTAGAACGCAGGATTCTTAATACCCCGCCTCGTTCGCCTTCTAAATTCAAAACCGCATCTACCAAATGCTCCAAAGTTTTTGGCCCAGCTACTTCGCCGCCCTTGGTTACATGACCAATTAACAAAGTAGTAATTTTATTAGCTTTGGCCGCTTCAATTAATTTAGCTGTCACTGTTTTTACCTGACTAGGACTGCCGGGTCCGGATGTTTGTTCACGGGAAACCAAGGTTTGTACTGAATCTACAATCAATAATATCGGTTTAGTTTTAACTGCTGTACCAATAACTGTTTCCACCACCGACTCATTAATAAAAGAAATATTATTCTGCTTTAACCCTAGCCGCTGCAGCCGTTCTGCCACTTGTTCAGCTGCTTCCTCACCCGAGGCATACAATACCGGCTGTTGTAATTTATCAGCCAATTGCAATACTAAAGTAGATTTGCCAATACCAGGATCGCCCGACAACAACACCACCGACCCTGCTACCAAGCCAGCAGTCACGCGATCAAATTCATCAATCTTGGTAAAAATTCTGGGTCCCGTTTTAGCCACTGCTGACAAAGCAACTGGCGTAACTGACGGCAAATCAACTGCTTTGCTTTTTTCTACTGTTTGCGGTTCAGTACCAACCGTTCCCCATTTTCCGCATTCTGAACAGCGTCCCACCCATTTTGGATATTGCGCCTGGCAGTTGGCGCAAGAATAAACTTGGCTGGATTTGGGCATAAGCTAAAGCGTGTTCAAAAAATTTTCCAATACCTCGGCAGTGATATCTCCGCGGTATAATTGACCATTAATAATATATGAAGGAGTTTCATTAAGTCCCACTGCAGTTATTTCTTGTTGATTAAACTGAATCAACGGCAGGGTTTCATTATTTACCAAGCAGGTGGTAAATTTAGCAGTATCTAAACTAAAATTTTGAGCTAAGGTTAAATAAAAATCACTACCCAAACTATCTTGATTAGCAAACAAGTACTGCTGATATTCCCAAAACTTTCCTTGACGGCTAGCACATTGAGCTGCCTGGGCAGCGACTAAAGAATTAGTGTGACTAGGAATAATAAAATCTTTCCAAACTAATCTTACTTGCGTCAGGTGATCTTGAGTAAATTTTAAAACTACTGGCGCAGTTTGAGCACAATATGGACATTCAAAATCAGCTAACTCAATAATGATAAGTTTTGCCGCTGCCGCACCCAAACTTGGATCTTGAGGTGAAATAATAATCTCACTGGGTGATTTTGAATTGATATTAACATTTTCCGGCTGCGTAGTTGTTAATTCATTAATTGGTTGTTGTGATAAATAAAGATTTTCTGCATAAATCTGCATTATAAAAAAAGCCAGCACTACTACTAGCGCCGAAGATACCCAAAAAAATGGTTTTTGCCACCAATGTTCTACCACAATATTAAGGATTTAATTGTAAGCTGCGCAACTGGCCAGTTGTTTCATCAATAAAATAAAGAAATTTGCCGTCGCTGGATAAAGTTAAACTGGAGGTTGAAATTCCTTTGCCTCGATCATCAACTGGATTAGCCACGATGCTATTATTTCCATTAACCAAATCTACTCGGTAAATCACATCAGGCAAACCCTGAGCCAATTCCCGAACATAACCAGCACCGGTAGGTAAATTTTGTGGCACAGCGCAATAAGCAACTTGGGATCCAACAGCCATAGTGCATTTATCCACCCAAGTTGCCAAACCAATTTCTTTTTTATTATAACCCACCCGATCCGGTGACGCTTCTACCAACCATAAACTGGGTAAATAGTCAGTGCGGTCGCTATAAATACTATACAATAACCGATCGCCAGTTGGGGTCCATTGGGAATCAAAACCGCGGCCATCAACTTGCAGTGATTTAAAATTTTCTCCCTGCATACCGATCAACAACACTTCCTGAGAAAACAAACCGCTGGGTTCACCAGTTCGAGATAAGGCCACTACTTGATTAGACGGCGACCAAGCCACTTCTACCTTATCTGCATTATTCCCCATTGGCTCTATGCCTTGTAAGCCCGAGCCATCATTATTAATCGCCACCAACCAATTGTCTGAAACATTTTCTTCGCTTAAAAACTTGCCTGCTATTTGATCGCTGGTTGGCGAAAAGGAAAATTCAGTCATTTCCTTGGGTAAAGTATATTGCTTTTTTTGATTAAAATCATAAACAATATTGGCGCCATCAGGAAATTCCAGAATCGCGTTATTACCATTGGGCGACCAAGTAATATTTTTAGCGCTAACATAACTATCGTCGCTTAATGATTTTTGCACGCCATCGGGTGTTACTTCATAAAATTTCCCATCCAATGGATTATAAAACCGTGCGTTGCCAGCAACTGCCACTGGCGCCCTGACTGGCGTTTTAGTTACTGCTTTAGTTGATGTATCACCACCGCTGGCAATAGTTGGCGGTTTGGTAGTAGGAACAGTTCCTGGCCGTTCTCCCGCTGGTGGTAAAGTAGTGGTGGGCTCGCCAAGTTCCACTTCCACCTCACCCGGGCCAATAGGTGGCAATACACCAACTGGATAATTTTCATTACCTAGAGGCATCTCCTCTGGTTCAACTTTAAATACTAAATAAAAAATAAAAGCAATTAAAATAATGCCAACTATCAGTAGAATTAATATGTATAACTTTGATCTATCAATATTTTCTAGCATAAAAATTGGAACCTTTTTTAATTTACGAATTAGTTAGACTACCGTGCTGGAAATCTATTACGAGTAATATTTATACTACAAGTAACAACTGATTGAAGGGCTCCGCAACTATCAGGAAGACACACTGTCGCTGGAAATTCACCACTACAATTCATATGTTGTGCATTATTACATGTCCTTCTTTGTAAATCTGGCCAGGCTATTGGAAAATCTACTAATTGAAATAAAGATTCATCCGATACATCATTCCAATTAATTTTATCAGGCGGTTTTTGAGGAATAATAGATGTACAATTATCCCCAGCTTTACCTATGGCATAATTATCATCTACGGTGGACAAAATACTAGTGTCATCATTAACTTCAACTTCAATAATGAAACCTCGTGGATAATTAACTCCTGAACAAGCATTTAATGACATAGCTAATAAATCTTTTTGATCTAGGCCATCACCTAGGGTATATATTGAGTATTGTTCTGCAACATCTTCGGAATTTAATGCTGGATTGGCAAAACGAATATAAGAACCGTCTTTACAAATAATACCTAACCACATGTAATCAACATATGCGTTACCATTCCAACTCAATTTTCCATGTACTAACGTTTCCATACAAACTGGTTGAACTGCTGTTTCCTCAGGAAAAACACAAATTTTACCATAAGGACACCATTGGCCTATACAAGTATCCTCGGTGTTGGGATAAATAAATTTATCACCACACCAAACACGAAAGCCTGTTGCTCCAGAATCTGGATCCAAACTCAGTAACTGACCAGAAGTTCCTAAATTATAAGGACACCATTTAGAAATCATTTGTTCAGTTTTAATCTTGGGAATACGTAATTCAGTAATCTCCACCAACTTTGGATTAACCAAACTTAATAAACTATATGATAACAGCGCTATTACTAAACCAATTATGGCACTGAAAAATGCCTCGTTGGCATCTTTAATTGCTTCAGCTCGGCCTGCTGCTAAAATGCGCTTAAATCCTGCCCACATAATCAATACCACTGCCATTACTGCTAAAGCTGCCATAAAAAATTTATAAAACTCTGATAAATACTGCGCAAACCCTTTCACTTCTGTCAGTAATCCACCGCTGGTGGTAGGAATTGGAACTTGTAATTTGATATCTGTCAGATTTTTAGCATAACAGAAACCTAGTTCTCCTGCTTTTTTACCCAATTTTTTTTCTTCTATACTACATTCAGTTCTAGCCTTACTAGATGTGTTATCCCATTCACTGCCAACATCCCCACTTGCGGTCGCGTCACATTCTTCTTTGGTCCAACACTGCGTCATTATATTTGTTTCATCTGCTGCCTTAGCAACATTCGGCTTAAATAAAACCATTGCCGGGAATAAAATAATAACGATTACCAAGCTGCCTAATGCGAATTTTGATACCAATTTCATAAATCTATTGATGTACTTATTATAACTTATTCTAAACTAGTTTGAAAACGATTGTCATCGCGAGCGCAAGCGACGCGATCTTTAGACTGCTTCAGTCGCCACGCTCCTTCGCAGTGACAGTATTCAGGTCTTACTCGATTGCGTCCTCCTGAATTTATTTCAGGATCTTATTGACTAATGTTAGAGATTCTGAAACAAGTTCAGAATGACACTTTCGGGAGTTAGCATGACAGTTATTATTAAACAACTCACATTTTACCTACTATATCTATTACTGCATCTAAACCAATTATTTGAACGCACTGCGTAACATCACTAGCGCAAGCGTAGGCCAAAACTAGTATTAAAATGGCTATTATTACTATCCAAGTAATTGGATTGCCAAAAAGTGCAATTAAAGCGCCAGCTATCCATTTCAACACTGCTTTTTTAACTTGCTTCTTAACTTGCGTTTTGGCAACATCCATGGCTGCGTTAGCAACTTGGCCTATCCTACCTCTTCCTTTTCCATCACCTGATTCTGCTTGCGCTTGTTTTTGTCGTTGTACTACCTCTTGCTGTCGTTGTTCTGCATATTGAGCCGAAGCTTGGGCTTGTTCTTCTGGACTTTCTAGTTCGTTTTTTTGAATTAAATCATCTTGATCCATAAAATATTTATTCTCCTTTGCCGAATATCGACCGACTGAAAACTTCACTTTTGTCATTGCGAGTCCCGATAATAATCGGGACGAAGCAATCTATAATAGATTTATTATTAGTAAAATATTAAAGATTGCTTCGTCGTCCGCCCAGTACGGACTCCTCGCAATGACGGTTTTTGAATAATCTACTTTCTTTAGTGTAAAGATAAGATTTCGAGGAATAAAACTAATTACTTTGAATTATGAGACTCCTCTTTCAAGACGAGATTGCCGCGCTCCTTTTAGTCGCTCGCAATGACAAATGTTTTATTTTTGCCAAACTACTGAATCCACTTTCCAAGTGTCTCCTGTTTTTTGCAACTCTAATCTTATTTTTTCATAACGCATCTGACTGTCGCCACCAATAGTAAACACTTCCTGGCGCTGAGTATTAACCATAACTTCAGCTGCAGAACTACTTTGATATAATATTTCAGCTGATAAGGCGCGTGTGGTTACTGAATAATAATCTACCGATACCGCGCTGGAATTAATAATATTATCCACCCAATACTTCATCTGAGGTGTATACATATATTCTAAATCTTTTAAATTTTGAAAACGCACTGAATTGGAATAACTGCCAAAACGACTAACAAAGTTTAAACACGCTGCTTTTAAAATTTGCTCTTCTTTGTTGATAATAATTTCTGGTGTCTGATCAGTTATCGGAATTACTTCTACTTCTATCGGCTCATTTGTTACTGCTATTTGTTCAGTGTTTATCGGCCGTTGGGTTGAATAATTATAAATATACCAACCGCCACCGGCTAAAATAGCAGCTATAATTATCATGATAATTAATTTTTTCCAGTTGAACATACTATTCACTATAACAATTTAACAGATTAACACAATAACACTTTAACATTTTAACGTTGTAACAATTTAACATTTAAACATTGGATAAATTACTTTTAGATTCCAAAGCGCTCCAGAGCATAGCACCAATTTCATCTGCTAATTTAATTAATTCTGAATAGTCAACTTTAGTTAAATAATTCTCTTTATAGGAAAAATATACTAAATATTTACTCTCTTTAAGGGAACCATAGGAAATTTCCCAATAATTCTGACAAACCGCCCTCTTTTTTCTAGCATAACCTTCAATGTAGTTTAAAATTACCGACAAGGTCGCTCTTCTCAACTGTGAGGTCACGCCATACAACTCATCTTTAGGAAAACTCTTGGTAAAAGTATAAACAGCATGTACGTATTTATCCATCTTAGTTTTCAACTGATTATGAAACTCACTCCTACCCATATATTTGTTATCATGTTATTGTGCTATTTTGTTACTGTGTTACTGTGCTTCCGCGCCTTGTTGCAAGCTTTCATCAAATTCTTTTTTAGCTTGTTCAATTTCCAGCAGTTGTCTGGGGTCGGAAGTAATTAACTGATCTTCGGTATAAGAAGCCACGACTTTAATAGCTGCATGTTTGGAGCCGGCAAAAAATATACCCTCACCTAAACCGCATTCCAATAATAAATATTTCTCTCCTTCGGTTAATAAAAAGGTATTAACAATCTTGTCTATACCCGCTGGCGACTGCTTAAGCAATAATTGCAAGCTGGAGTTGGTAACAATGGCTTGTCCATAAGGTGAATTCAAAAAATCGTTTACATCTTGAGTAATAGTAGTAACCCCCAAATAATATTTACGGCAACGCTTAACCAGCGCAAAAATAAACTTGGCGCTATCCTCATTTTGCATTAACCACCAGGCCTCATCAATAACCAAAATTCGTTTTTTCATTTCTGAGCGTACAATATTCCAAATATAATTAACAATGGTATAAATAGCCATCGGCCTTAATTCGTCTTCCAAATCGCGAACAGAAAAAATAACCAATTGATTTTTAACATCAATATTAGATAAATTGTTTAACAACCCAGCAAATGTCCCTTCGGTGTATTTTTTTATGCGGATTAAAATATTCTCTGCCCCCGTCATTCCTGAAAGCACTTCTTCTAAATCAGACATAATTGGCGGATCAATATGCGACAGGTCGCTTGAGGCAGTTATATCTTTTTTAGCATAAGTTTCAATTAAGGCCCGATCAAGAATTGAATCTTCTTCGTGAGTTACTTTACCTAACATTAATCTTAATAAACCCTTTAAGCTAATTACTGCAGAACGAATAATGTCACCAGCGCTAACCTCGCCTACTGGACGCGGTAAATCAAAGGGATTAACATGCGATTGTGAATTTAAGGAAATGTTGATATAAGCACCGCCTACTGCATCAGATAAATGCTTATATTCCATTTCTGGATCAATAATAATTACATCTGTGCCCATCATCATTGATCTTAAAACTTCCAACTTAACCGCATAACTTTTACCAGCGCCAGAAGTGGCAAATACTACGGCATTAGCGTTTTGTAATGAAAATCTATCAAATAAAATCAAGCTGTTATTATGCCGATTAATGCCATATAAAATGCCGTTATCACTAGTTAATTCTGATGAAGTAAAAGGAAAAGACGAAGCGATGGGTGAAGTATTCATGTTAAAATAAATTTGCAATTCATCATTGCCCAAAGGCAGGGTGGAATTAAACCCCTGCTCGGTTTGCCATAAAGCACGGCGTGAATAAATTAATTTTGAGCCGAAAGTAGATTCAATTTGTTCAGATAATTTGTCTAATTCCTTTTCGGTTTTAGCATAAAGAGTTACATATAAACCAAACTGGAAAAATTTTTCAGTTCCTTGAGTTAAATCGTCGCGCAATTTTTCAATATCCCTTAAAGCAGTTTCACGAATCGGGTCCCGCGGCGCGCCCTTTTCGTGATCGGCCATTATTTGCGCTTCTAGAGCGCCAACTTTGTTGCGTAATTGCTTTAAGATAATTTCTACTTTCACTTGATAAAAAAACATGGCAATATCAAGTGTGGTGTTCATATTGATTATTGGCGTGAACCAGCCAATAGAAACATAGCGTGGATAACTCATGACAAAGATGGTACGCAAATAAATACCATTCAATTCAACATGATTGGGTAATACTCTAAATGAAGAGGGGGCAATTAAATCATTAATTTTAACTGTTCCCTCGCGCAAAACTTTTTCTGCTTCTAATAATTCTTTGCCAGAAAGTTTTGTTTCTTCCTCTACCTGCGGCGCCACAACAGGAGTGTTTAATTGCCGTTTAATTTTTTTTACAAATAATGCCATGTTTTAGAATTTAGAATGATGAATTATGAATCATGAATATTTTTAAATTCTTTATTCATACTTCGTGCTTCATGATTCAATCTGCAACTTGTCTAATCCTGCCAACTTTTCTGTTTCCTGCAATTCAGGATTATAAGTATTGTAATAAATTTCAATTAATCCTTGGGTATCTAAACGAACTGACTTTATAGACATTGAAGTTAAAGCTGATTCAACATAATCAACTCGGCGATCCAGCGCCTCTTTATACTTATCAAAGGTATCGCGGGAAATTTTAATGGTTTTACTTAAACTGAATACATTTTTTAATCTCCGCCAAAAACCCGACCGTTTATCAGACAAGGAACTATAAGGAATAACTACAAAAAATCTTTTGTTCATTATTTCTCCCAAGGTAACCAATTCTTTGATATAGGCGGTATAATCATCAGCCATCACTCGCAATAAATCATTGGGTTGTTGTTTAGTTAAACTATTCAACTTTTCCAGATAACCATCTATATTCAAGCGGCGCGATTGTATTACTATTTGCAATGGCCATTCTAATGAATTCAAAAAACCAATATATGCCTGAATAACCGCATTTTGTTCATCTTCGCTTTTCAAGGAAAAATTAATTGACGAACAAATCATTACTGCCCGCAAAGTGCCATCTTTCATAATTACACAATCGTCCTTGATTTCAGCAATATCAAGATAAGATTGGGTGGGTGGACCTTTTTTAGGCGCAGCTAATTTATTCTTGGGCATAATATGATTATTTTATCACGAATTACGATTGATGGATATTTATTGAATAATGAAATTTTAGAACTTTCGCGTTTGCCGTCATTGCGAGCGCAGCGAAGCAATCTCTAATAAATATCGGCTGCTTTTTGAGATTGCTTCGTCTCCGCCCGTTGGCGGATCCTCGCAATGACAGCAAGAGTGGGTAAGCGCGAAAATCCTAAATTTTTAAATTCTTTATTCATACTTCTTGATTCTTACTTATCAACTCCTCTTCTTCTGGCTGGTATACTCCGCCTGTATCCACCACCAAAGTTAATTCTTGTAAACGAGAATGAGATAAGGAAACATGGGCTTTGTTTACCATTTTTGGCAAATCTGCATTTTGCCCGATTCGGTGACTAGCTAATTCTCGACTATTAAATTCCTTATGCCAAATTCGTAAACTCGGCCTTTTAAATCTCTGGATAATATTAATTACAAAAAAATGAAACGGCATACCATTCATTTTCATAAAAGCAAAACTGCCGCAGATAACTATGGTAATTAATCCTTCTAATAAAAATAAAGAAAAATCAGTTAATTTAAATTCCAAAAATATCAATAATCCACCCACTAACAATATTAAAAATTGTCTAGTGGTAATGGGGCCAATAATTTTGTCCTCAACATCGATGAATTGTGGAATAACAAATTGCTGCACAAATTTTGAATTATGAATTAAGAATTATGAATCACGAATAATTTTAGATTTTTTTATAATTCCACTTAGTAATTTATGGACAATGACCGCTTGATTAGCAAGTATGTTGAAAACACGTACATCTAGAAATCTAACATCTCTTGCTATCAACAGCTGATTCTGTAATTCCGTAAGTGATCCCTGAGCCATCGAGTAAAACTGAACCTTTTCAGAATAGTATTGACGACTAAACCCTTCTGCAATATTAGAAGTTATTGAAACAGCCGCGCGTCTAATTTGACTTGTTAATCCGAAAATTTCTTCTCTAGGAAACTTTTTGGTGGCCTCGTAAACTATTAAAACTAACTGATGCGCTTCTTTCCAACAATTCAAATCGGTAAATGACTTTATCTTATTGAATTCATTATTCATGATTCATAATTCTTAATTCTAGAAGCGCAGCTTCTGATTCAAGTCTGCAATCGCCTCAAATTCAGCCACGGTTAGTGAATCTTCGCCTTGAGTTTGGTATTGAGTAATAATTTCCGTAACTGGTTTAACTTGCTCAATACTGGCTCGTCCTAAATTTACATACATACGATATACTCGCGAAGCCTGCCAAGCGCGGGTGGCCTGATATTTTCTGCCAATACCAGTTTCACCAATTAATTGAATTTTTGCCCAGATCTTATTAGCTACCTCATTGGCTGTGGGGCCTAATCTTCTAAAATCAACCAGGTTCATTTCTTTTAACTCTTCTAACGGTCCAAATACTCTAGGTGGAGCTTTAACATCCACTAATCTTGGTTTAATAACTACCTTTTTCTCTGGTGCTGAAACTGGCGCCATTTTAGCAATTTGCTCCAACATTTCTTGGCGCCAAGTAGCCACTTTTTCTGAATCCGAAGCTGCAGGTTTAATTTCTGGTTGTGGCGGTAATACAGGAATTATTTTTTCTTCTGGAATAATTTTTGGTTCTGACGGAACAACTTTGGCTGGTTCTGATTTTTTACCCAGCTCTTGCCATTGTTTTATTTTCGCTGGTAACTGCTGCTTGATTTTACTAAAAATTTTAATAATTGCCTCAACTTTATCACTAGTTAAACCCAAACCACCGTTATCCTGGCTTTTCAACATAACCTCACGCACTTCAATTATATCGCGAACATCCTTCATAAATGACACAAAGATTTGAACAAATCGACGCTGAGCTACTTCATCTTTAAATTTAAAATTGTGTTCTTTAACAACTTCTTCCGCTAACTGTCGCAAATTCCCTTCCAATGAACCAGCTACTTGCCTAGCGCCGTCGGCTATTTGCTCGCGAAAACGATCTACTTCTTCTTCGTCTTTAAGGTCAAAAAAGAACGCCGGATCAGTGGTTTTCATTATTTGGAGAGTGGGTTGGAGATTTATCAGATCTTTGTTGCCTACAGATATTTTTGCACTAATTAGTTGACCAAATTTATCATCCAAACTGATAGTTTTTGGATAATATTTTCTACCAAATATCGGGATCAGTTTACCATGATTAAAATCTTTAACCTGCCCACCTTCATCAATAATTATAAGCTCTTCCTCTAAACCGGCAGCTGTTTGAGATGATAATTTAAGAAATTCATAAAAATTAAATAATTTACCTACTAACTGACGCTCCCGCTCGTTTAGATTTTTAGCCGACTCGCTGTGAAATAGATAATCAACTATTTCAACCTGATCTATTAAATCAATGCCTAATTTCAAATGATAATCAGCTAACCAGTTAGCGATAGTACCTTTTTTAAATCCATCATCGGTTTTAATTTGAGTATTAGTTAACAAATCCTGATTTTCATGTAATGCTACTACAATATTCTGGCGCAGTTGATCTCGTTGATCATACCAATAATCCAACAATTTTGCTTTTAAACGTTCTTGAGGATCTGGAACTTCGTTGCGCAAAACATCAACAAATCCTTCTTCCCTAAAAACATTTATTATATCTTGATCTAAATAAAAAAGCGGTAGGGCTACTAAATGTAAACGGGTAATAATCCCCCGCAGTTTCAATTTGATGTCTGTTGGAGAATCAAGTATTTTCTTAGACAATTCATCCGCAAATTTTTTTGCCCCTCTTAAATCAAAATCGTTTATGTGTTTTTCTGCTATATTAAATATATCTCCAATCTCTACTGGTAAAGATTGTTTATCTTTTGTTAACGCACCAACAAATTGACCTGAATTCTGCATAAAATTAATTATTATTTTCCTTTTCCTTGGCATCGATTATCCACTTGATTTGTAGTAATTGATCAAATGAATTCATCTTCGTTTTCTCCTGTTCTTTAAATCGATCTTGAAAACGTTCAGCTGCTTTCTATACTCATCATTCTTCTCAAGGATCCTATCTAGAGCATCAAGCTGGCTCGTCCTTTCAGACACATTATTAGCTTCATCCTCTGTCAAGTTAAACGCATCCATAATAATCCACCTTCGTTCTTTTGCACCTAAACTCGACCAATATTCTTTTCGCAGTGATCCGTCAGGGTCAATTAATGCTAACTCCGCCTTATGATCGCGCGGTGTTGGCCCAGCACGTGATGGGGAACTAAGAGGAGGAACGCTAGGTGGTGGTCCGGCTGGTGGAGCTGGAGGGCTGGGAGGAGGAGCGTCAGGTGGCGGTTCAGCTGGCGGAGGTGGTGGTGCGCCGCCAGGAGGAGAAACGTCAGGTGGTGATCCGATTTCTGATTCCTTAGGGCCATAACTATAAGATGGTGCATCACTATCTCCGTATGGCCTATCTGTACTATCCAATATTTTCGACTTCGGTTTCTCTTCTTCTTGGATAGGTTCGGCTGGTGGGGACGTTGGCGTCGCCTTTTCCTCGTCCGTTGTAGGTTTTTTATAAATCTCAGGCACTTTTGGATGATAAACTGGCAATGTATAACCTTGAGCAACCGGTAATCCATCGACCGCCCTATTTTTACCAATATTATTTAATTCCCCTACTCTATTGGGGGCAGACTGATTAATTACCGCCTCAATTTGATCTTTACTTAATAGATCTTTTTTATTCTGGATTCTTACTCCTTTAGCTACAGCCGAAATTAAATATTCAAAACTCTCTTGTTCTACTTTAGTAAGATTTCTAATATTTTCCTCACGATATTTAACAATCAAATCTAAATTCTGGGCATAATACCGTTTTGTTTCTTCATTGGCAAAATCCCAGTGTGCGGCCATGGCTTTCCCATTTAAAGCAATGTTGGCTTTACCAACATCAGATAAAGCACCGGCTGTACGGTTACCACTTTTATCAGCCACTTCAATAAAAGCATCTTGAAATCTAGCTTTATTTACAACATTCCTACCTTCACGTTTGGCTATAAAAGATGCCGCTACCGCCGCTTGGGCTTCCGAATTAATCATTGTTTCTATACGTTCCTTAGAATAATCTCCAATCTCAACATTAACTTTACTATTAATTGCCGCTATCTTAGTTGTTTCGCCGGCATCTTCTAATTCTTTATAGGTTTTGTCAAAATCAGCCAAGGTAGTACGATCTTGTAATTCTATTTTTAATTTATCGACTCTTTCTTCGGTTATCTGGCTACTGGCTTCGTCGTGACCTATATTTTTCTGTTTCATACGCTCTTCCACTTTTTCGCCAAAGTAATCGGGTAAAATAAATTTACCTTCTTTTAATCCGGCAATACCCTTTAATAACCCATCACTATTGGCTAATCCTATTTCCTGAATATTAAAAGCCACGCGCGCCACTTGTTCATTTTCTCTTCCTCCACCATAAAGATCTTTTAATAATTGGATCATATTCTGCGATGTATATTCCATACCATATTGCGTTCCAAATTTTCCATCTTTAAATAACTCATTAGTGTCATGATTAGTTGCCAACATAGATATAATTGCCTCTACCTTTGCCTCTTTACCGTGTATAGCACGCCGTGTTGTTGTACCATCAGTATTCTTATATTCTTCGGTAGATTCATCATATTCATGTAAAGCATATTCCTTATCTGTGCTCACTGAACTTATTTCCTTTAATTCTTGCTGTACCAAACCGCGTCTTATCTCTAAAGATTTATTAGTTTTATCTTTTCCTAAACTTCTAATACTACTGATAATATCTTCGGCTACACCCGCTGCTTCACCTAAACGCTGTCTTTCTTTACGTTCATTTCTGGCTTTCCAAGCTCGTGGAAGTGTTCTAAATTGAATCCCGTGTTCAGCAATTTTACCCAAACCAAATCTTTCACCAACTCCTGATTTAACAATCTTTTGACCCAATTCACTTTTAATAAAACGTTGCTGCATTCTTGCTTGAAAATCATCTGCCCGCTCCAATCCCCACTTTCCTACCACTTTCCCAGCCTTACTAATTGCCTTAAACGGCGCTTTGGCTATTGCCCCACCGGCTTTGCGCATGTAATCAACGGCTGCCCCAGCCAGCTTGCCGCCGGCGACGCCGGCTTGCTGAGTCATAATTAAAGCGCCGACTAGCAAACCAATATTTACAATGAACGATAATAAAATTTCAGAACTACCAATGCCTGTAATGGCCGCCCCGGGAACATCTGCTAAACTTCCGCTACTATCTTTGACTTGAGTAAATTCTTCTTTCATATTACCGCCGGTAATCTGCATTACATACAAACTCAACCATAAAAAGAAAGCTAAAATCGGGCCAGTGGTTACATATTTGCCAAAATAACTCCACCATTGATCAGCATATTTTTTCAAATCACCAGTAAAAATATTTAAGGAAAAGGCAATCGGCGAAGTAATAACTAAAAACCATAGCACTACAATACGAATAATCAACACAATTAAAAATACCCCCACCACTACCATGGTAATAAAAATGGAAATCAGAGCCAGTAAAGATGCCACCAAAAAAGTACTATCATCTGCCTCTAGGGTTCTGGCCTCTTCCGGACTTAAGGTATTTTGAGCAAATTGGAACATTTTATCCAAATGAAACCCTTGCACAAAATTACCAGCGGCCGCATCTTTAAAAGCATAAACAAAAGTCAGCATTATCACCTGGGCAAAATCAATCATAAAACCCACAATACCGCGGGAAAAATTAACCAACACTGCGGCAATCAGTAATTTGCCCAGCATTTTTTTATAATGATAATTTTCCCACCTGAAAACCGTGCCAAAAGCAATCAACAGTATCATGATAATAAAGAACATGTTAACCACATCGCGCACCATTACCCAACCTTTAACTACTGCCGTGGCTTCAATGAATTTGTTGTATTGAGCAACTGAAATCAATATACCGATCAAAGTAACGGTCATATTTCCAAAAAATCCAGCAATAGGAATAATTAACCATTCAGCTAGCGAAGCCCCAAAACCGGCTTGGCTTGGCCAAACCACCAAAAACAAAGCAAAACCGGTTATAATTAAAATAACCGGGACAAAAACGCGTCTGGGCAATAATAGTTTTTTGATGTTAGTAAGAAATTGCTTCATTAAAGCAGTTTAGAGTTTTATTTCGCACCTTAATCGTACCATAAATGGTGATAAAATGTAGTATAATTATAACACAAAATTTAACAATTTGCAACAATTTCACTATATATTATTACCCTCATTTTTCCTAATATATTGAATAATAAAGCGTGGTTAATTTCCTAACCGATGACAAAGATTATTTTCTCCTACACCTACGGCTTTAAATTCATCTAGGGGAAAAAGTCCCGATCGGGACTTTTTCCCCTAATTAAAATTGTGCTACTATTAAATTGTTTTTACCCTTAAATATTAAAACAAAGCCTATGTCTCAACAAAAAAATTCTAATCAAACTAAAAATTTTCTATGGTACATTGGTAAAATGATTATTAACGGAGTAACTATTGCCTTAGAAATTCATCGCTATCATAATATTTATCTAAGCGGTGGCGGTCATGATGAAGTGCTAGAGCTAAAACGTGCTAGCCAAAAAAAATTGTGGCAGAAAAATTTACAGCAGCTTAAACGAAGCGGCTATATTAAAATTAAAAATGATGCGACTAAAATGATAATCGGTTTAACCAATAAAGGACAAACAGCGCTATTAAGATATCAAATTAAAAATTCTCCTCTTTGTCAGCCAGGATCTTCTACTTTAATTTTTTTTGATATACCAGAGCCAGCGGCGGCGGCACGCAAACAACTACGGAAATTTTTACAAACAACAGATTTTAAACAAATTCAAAAAAGCGTTTGGCAACATAAATACGATGTAACCAAACCGCTACAAAAATTTATTACTGATTATAATCTTACTGACTGGGTTAAAATCGCGCGAGCAAAAATATTGATATAAGCAATACCTTATCGTATGCTAAAAAATAAGTAAGGGAAAAAGTCCCGATCGGGACTTTTTCCCTGAGATGATTTTTATTCAAATTTAATGTTACGGACGGACTAGAATCTTACCATCAAAATTTAACCAAGCAGCTGGTGATCTAACTGAACAAGCACTTCCATACGCACCACTGGCACACCACTCCCAATTATCCTTTATCAATACCCGTGGACGATATACGCATGCTCCTTCACCAGCCAAGGCATTCCTATCCCAACAAACTTGGCCTTCATTTGTATTGGCCTGATCACACGGCAGTAAACCCGACCCTTCCGCGGTACAAGTTAAGACACGAGTAAAATTAAAGTAACCTTGATTTGCTCCAGAATCGTCAACGCAAGCATCTGTAGAATCACCAAAATTATAAAATGGATTAGGTATATCATTATTTGATGCGTCTTTAATAATCTTAAGAGCACAAATATGCTTATGATTTTTGTACTTACCGATAGAGCCTGCAGCCATATCCGGATTTCCTGTCCAATCCACTCTAATCTCGGTTAACGGCATTTGTTCGCCATTGGAATTATAAGCATAAAATAAAGTGGAAACAGCTGCTGGAGAAACAACTTCTACATCATCACTAGTAAAAAATCCGGCGGCTGTTCTTATGGAAAAACCATTTGTTCCTTCTAAGGGTTTATTATTATCAAACACCACTTGCTTAACACTCGGTGAATCAGGAACATTATAATAACATGACGGATTGGTAAGGGGGGAACATAAAGATCCAAGTGGACTGCCGCTTAGATCAAGGTTTGCAACCGCAGATGATGTAAAGCGAGAAATTGAGGTATCCCACGTTAAAACATTAAAAACTTTAGCAAATAATTGCTGTACTCTTACTATACCACTTGTACCCCAATATAACCCTTGATAACCAGTGCATGTACCTCCAATATTGCAATCATTATCAATCAGACACAATTGAGTGGTTCTTACACCGCCAACCTTGCACACTTTATTAAAATACCCCATACAAAGAGCATCAGTTGACTCACCACAATCAGCCGATTTATTACATTTTTTCCCTATGGTCGATTTACCGTTACTTTGGCCAGAAAGACAAATACCAAACCCTATGCCACAACCATTTTCACAGAAAAAGGATTGTGGAAAAGTTGAAAAATCACCTTTACTACTAGTGATATTAACACCGGGCTTATCGCTCATTATTAACATACTAGTGCCAGAGTTTACTGCTTGGCTAAGCTTGCCATAAGGACTGGGTCTACGGCTTTGAATAAAACCCAACTCTGTTTTTGGCTCTACTTGATAAGCAGTATTTCTGATCACACGATCAGTCCAAGCTTTGTTGCTGATGCTACTCGCCACTTGAACAGCTTCAGTGCAATATTCTCTTAAATAAGTTTCTCTGCCATAAATCACAAAACTACCCATACCTACACTACCATCAGAATATATCACATTATAACCTAAAAATTTATTACTACTATCAAACACAGCTTTAATAACAGCGTAATCGTAATCAGGGGATGTTATATGTTCTATACCATAAAGGGAGGGGAGATTGGTTGATGAATTCGTTATCAAAATATCAGATCGTAATCTACCACAACGGTCAGCGAGCTCAGTGAAATTAAAATCACATGGTAGGCCTTTTGATGTATCCCAATCGCATTTTGCACCAGCACACCAATTATTACCCTTATTTAAATTAAATTCCAGCGCGCCATTAACACTATTAGGGTTAATACCCCAGCCGCCAAAAATTTCAAATGGCAGATGAATTGTTTCTATATCAGCTTTATAAAAATTTTCTTCACCAGCCTCGGCTGCACGTGAAAAAACAACTATATCCTCTACCGCGGCTTCTATTCTTTTAGTTTCGTTATTACAAAAATAATTTGGATTAATACCTGTGTCTTGACTTGTCACATCAGCTGTTAACCAATCGTCATTATCGGCTACATTACAATCAGCGAGGCTATCATTAACTCCGTTCGCGGCGTGATACGTATAATTCTCCCCCCGTGAGCCAACTTTGTTGCCAATAGATTCACTGCAATAAAAAGTCTCACTGCCAGTATAGCCAGCCTCCGGAGCATAATCATAAACAGAAATTTCACCAGATACCACATCCAGAGGCAACCAAGTGAGGCAGGGATTGCCACGACCGCCATCAATTGCCCGGGTTGTATCTTTTTCTAAACAATAACCTTTTAATCCCAGAAAAATATCTTCTTGTTTCCGTCGGGAATAAACATTATCAACAGCTGATTGCTTATCTTCTCCTTCATCAACTAATAATTCTGCAGGTAATACAGGTTCGGTAGTATTTATAGAATAAAATCTTGTTTCAGATTGTGAATAGGTAACTTGCTTATAATTACATTCACACTCCTCATATTCCTGACAAATATTTGCATCTTGGTATGGTTGTTGCTTGCTTTTAATACTACCTGGAGCTATCCCTTTTAATGGATTACCAATAGTATCAAAACTGGCTAAAGCTGAAGGAAAAGGAGAGTCACTCTTAGGATATACGCGGCATAATTTAGGAACTGTTTGAGGATATTTTTCGTCCGCTGTTCCTGGTCCTTGACCGGAAATACCTAAATCCTGATATTGACATACACTATCTGCCGAGCACGGTACCGCTGAACTATAAAGAACGCTGCAAGCCACATTGCTAGTGCCGCCACAACGCAAAGTATATGCACAGCTGCCAGAAATACATTCATCATCATCAGTGCACGGCTTACCCTCATCTGCCGCTCCTACCGCCCCGGCGGTACAAGCTCTAATAATAGGATTAATGCGGGTTAAACGGATATCGTCTTCTTTTTCAGGAGCAGCATAATTTTTTTGCATTAAAGTATCCAAGGGATACTGCCCAGGTATTGAATAACCGCTATAATCATAACTAGACCAACTAGTATTACGAGTAATATAGTTGTCATAAGTCAAAGGCGCTGGATTATCAATAATCTTCCAATTGCCACATTTGCCCGTGCCTTGTTCGCCATAAGAAGTACAGCGCCCCAAAGCATAACAAATTGATTTTATGCTATTACTGGGTGGATCGTATTGACTATTTGCGCTTAAACAGCTAGCCCATTCACCGCAAACCCGGTCGCGGCGGACTTTTAAGATAATATTGCTATCTGCCGGCTGGGCAGTGCTGGGGCTGGTTAGATTATTAGTTGCGGCCCGGCTGAGGTTATAACTCTCGTTAGCATTAAAAGTAACCGACTTATTAGACATATCAGCAAATAGCATACAGCCAGCTTTTTCGCTTACCTGGCCAGCGCAGGATTTTTTATCTAAACTGTCATTATTCAAATAATAATACATTTGCTGGGTGAGCGCTGGATCATAAAAACCAGTACAACCAGACTGCTCTTGACTGCACAAATAAGCCGGCTGAACTGCGCCCTCCACATTACTAACCTGATCTACATAAATCACTTGATTGGGTTTGCAAGTGTCTGCGGTGCAGGGATTTGTAATGTTGGTCATTATACCTACTGATAAAAATTCAACTTTCGGATCAATTTTAATGGTTAAATGTTTATACTGCCATTTACCTTTATCAGCCGCACTAATAATAAAATCCGTGCCTGATTCAACGCTATAATGATAACTGCCAGCATAAGAGGACGTACAAGTAATACCAATTGGGCAATCATTATCAGTTTGGCAATAATTTTGTCGCCATGAGCCGCCGCATGACTTACGTGGAGTAGCGGGATCAGGAGGTATAGCGTGAACATCTAACCACCAGTCAATCATCCCTGAATTTTGAGGTATATCAGGAACATAAAAATAAGCTGAAACAGTAAAATAGCGTATATTTTCCTCATCAACATAACTAACCGCAGATAAATCAATGACATCGCTCCAAATGCCTGAATACATTTGTGAACTAGATTCTATTTCCATTACTTGACCACCCCAATACTGCCCAGGTATGGAATTGGCAGCAGATAAAGTAACTAATTTGTTATTAACTGCTGAATCGCCGTTTCTGGACCAACCGAGGAAACTCTCTGCCAAATAAATAGAAACTGAATCAAAATATGCTGCTTCCAATGCCCGTAATTGCAAAGTACATAAGGAAGTGGTGGGGATAAAGGTTAGCTGCAACTTTTCCCAAGTATTAGCGGTTTGGGTAGTATCGGTAATATCTACGCCACAACCATAAATACGTAAAGTACGCGGATCAGTAGTGGTTGAAAATACCTGAACTCGCGCCGTATATGCTATACCGGGCGACAAGCGGATTTGTTGCCACAGATTAGATTGATTGCCAGTGTGCTTAGCGCTGGTTTCTCCTAAGAATGACTGCTCGCCAGCAGCGCTAATACTCCAATCATTAACTTGATCTGTTTTCCAATTAAATAAAGTGCCTTCAAAATCGCCATCAACCACCAAATTATTACCATGATCTTCTATTTTTTCAAAACTTGAATTAATTAAGTAATTACACGGCTCATTAGTTCCTTTTTTATACCAATTATATTCTGCCGCGGCTCCCATTTGTTTATATTCACAAACGCTGTTGCCGGGATCTTTAAAAGTTGCTGTGGCTTTATTGCTGGTAAAATTCTGACAACGATCCTGCGCTTTGGTACATAAAGGACTGGTAGGATTATTAACATTAAAGTTATCCGGGTCAAGGCGTACAAATTTATCACCCCAACCGGTTACTTCGCCAGATACATCCAAGCTGGGCTGTCCTACCAAGCGGCAAGCCTCAGCTTTGTCAGCACACGCTTTGGCTGGGTCGTAAACCCGATAAACTATGCTATCTGCTGGAGTTACGATATCAACTGCCGGCGCCCCGACCACTGTAGTAATTGTTTGAGGTATATTTGAATTTTGAGTATTAATCATGGGTTCGCAGCCAATAGCTTCAGGGCGGCACAGCTGGCTAAAACCAGTTAAAGTTGCAGTTTTGCCGCTGCGATCTGTATAAGCACTACAACCCAAATATTCCGCGCCGCAAATGGACGGCGTGTTCCAAGAATTTTTTATCACATAAAAAGTATCAGACAAATCTCTCATTACTATATTATCAATTACAAATTGTTGATCCGCTCTAATAGTTAAGAAAATACCGCCAGTTACATCACCAGGCGATAAAATTTCTATTTTATAAAATTGCCAATCATCGCTTAATGTTGTAATAGAAGCGGTTATTGGTATAGAACCAACTGGAGCTGATTGAGCAACTACTGGAGTATGATCATAGTGTTTAACCCAAAAAGTAATTAAATAACGGTGATCAGGGCTAATCCCTTTTTCAATATACCGAGTCACCACATTATCAGCACCAGAAACACCCGAGGCAAAAGAATGACCAAAAGCATTAAGCGACTCATTGGAGTTTTCACCCGAACCCCAACCGCTGGCAGGAGTAGCATCTACTGGCTGGCCTTCTACTTGCTCTTGGTCGCCAAAAGTGGAAACTGGAAAAACTAACTGGATATTATTAGCAGTTGGGCCTTTGTATTCGCGACAGCCGTTTGAAACTGCTTCGCATTTTACACCTTCATTAGGAATGGCGTGATAAATACAAGCGCTTAAATTATTATCCCACTCGCCGTTAGTGGCCAAACAATTGTCAGGCAGGTTGGCAGGACCAGTAACATTAGTTGCCCGATATTTACTACAAGCATTGGAAGCAGTAACAACATCTGAAGCTAAACGATAAAAAATAGTGCCACCGATACTATAAAATTGTTTACAATCTGGATTGGTTCCAAAATCAGCTTCACAATCTCCAGAAGGCGCTACAGGAGATGCTGTTGTTAAATTATTAATATCACTAGATTGCAGACGCCAAGTTTTTAATTGAAAACCAGTTAAATCAGACCCCACCCAAGTAAAAAAAGTAGCTACACTGGGATCATCTAATAAAATACATTGCCGCAATTTGACATAATATTCTTTTTGTTCGCCTGAAGGCGTTTGTTCAATATTAGTAAATTCTTCGCAACCAGCTGCCTGGGCTGGGCAGGTTTTGGCAGTGGTAGGAATAAAATCAACATTAGTTGTCGTTGGTTCAAAAAATGATGAAGCTTGAATAAAAGAATTTAAACCAACACACTCGTTGGGGCAAAAATCTTCAGCCTGAATTATAGCTGGCACGGGCGGAGCGCCTTGTTGGGAAGAATACAACTCACAGCCAACTTCATAACTAGAGCACCAGTTTAAATAGTTTTTACATTGCTCTGAATCATTGCTGGTGTTAGCTAATCCGGCGGCAATAGTATCATAACAATTCAAATAATCTGGCGCCTGTTTAAGATAGGTTTTGGTAGTTTTGGCATAACTAGAATAGGTTGACTCAATAGTTGCACTATCGACATTTACCACCTGATCTAATAATTTTTCAGCCGGATTATTGCCACTAGCGCCAGCGACGGCCGTGGCATCGATATTTGCCAAACGTAAAAACGCTGTACACCCTTGTTCAGAAGCTTGACAGCTGTATTTATCAATATTTTTTAAATAAAAACGATTAGCTTCGTCTTGCTCGTAACGATCAACACTACCAGTTGACTCTTGGGCATTCAAAGTTCTAGAATACCAACTGCAACTAGCGGCACCACTGCAAACACCGTCATTATAATTTTCCAAAGAATTAGTTAGTACTGATAACTGATTGCCGGTGACGGAATCAAAAGTCTGGCAAGTGGCAAACGGCGAATAACCCGAACCAGCAGGAAACTCGCAACTATCGCCAGAAAAACGCCAAATATTTTTTTCAGCCAAGCAATAGCCCCAAGACTGACAATTGCCAGCTTCATCTTCAGCCACACATTGTTCCTCATCTACGCAAGTATCTTGCCTACCACCACTCTCTGCCTGCAACATTTGACCCGCTCCTTTAATACGACATTGCGAAGTTGGAGCGCGAATTATCCAATTGGGATCAATTAAACCACAAAAACGGCTTTCACTATCTGCTAAATCTGGTGTTCCACATTTATTATCTGTACCTACTTGAGCAAAACCATCTACTA